>Ga0209930_1000147_pt1 | contig 285872 bp, 269 predicted proteins | sample ThiBiot_500_biof_2_FD_183948 | JGI IMG/M metagenome (GOLD analysis project Ga0209930, IMG submission 183948) | Wastewater bioreactor microbial communities from Cape Town, South Africa - Thiocy_cont_500_biof (SPAdes) | ecosystem: Engineered > Bioreactor > Thiocyanate-remediating >...
GCCTCGGCCTGCTTGATGAAACCGATGATCTGCTCCTCGGTATATCTGCTCTTTCTCATGTCCGTCATTCTCCAAGTTGACGGACTTCACTGCCATTACGCTGGTACGGCTGGAAGGGGGCAGGTCAGATTCGCTTCATTTCGCTCGTCGGTCTCGTGACATCCGCACTCGGCGTGTTGTACAGCCTCAGCATCGTATTTGCATGGATGCGGGGCGACACGCCTTTCAATGGCTGGGCACCCATCATGATTGCCATCCTGCTGGTGGGCGGGTTGATCATGGTGATGCTTGGGGTGGTGGGCGAGTATGTCTGGCGCATCAACGAGGAAGTGCGCAAGCGGCCAAACTACGTGATCAGGGACAGGCTTTGAGCCCGGCCTTGCGGTGAGCCTTCCGGCCCTCACGAAGCAGTTTTCGAAGTTCACCGTCATCGGGGCGCTGAACTTTGTTTTCACGCTTGTTCTCTTTTACCTGGCCGTCGTCGTACTGCAGGTCAACCATCTGATTGCGTTGGTCATCGTCGCGCTTGTCGGGATGTGCCTTACATACACCCTCAATTATTTCTGGGTGTTCAAGCCAAGCGAACGAATCACGTTCGGTGCGCGTTTCGCGAAGTACATTGCCGCGGGGCTCGTCTCCGTGGGTTTGAATGTCGTGCTTCTGCATCTGCTGACTTCAAAAACCCGTATTCCGCCTTTCTACGGTCAGATGCTGTTGATTCCGGTGATCGTGGTTTTCAATTTTCTGTCGGCGAAGCTGTGGTCGTTGCGGACTGAACGAGAGGCGGGCCGGTGAGCCGCGACGCAGTGCGCGAGCCGACGCTGCGTGCAGTGGCCCTGACGGATCGCGGTGTCGCCGTGTTAGCGTTGTTAGCGCTGGCTGCGGTGCTGGCTTACTGCGGATGGGCGCTAGATCGAGGCTTCGAGATTACCGACGAGGCCTACTATTTGCTGCTGGCCATGCATCCCGATGCAACGCAGCTCTACATCAGTGCGCAGCAATGGGCTACGAGCCTGCTCTGGGACATCACAGGTAGCCTGACGACTTTCAGGGCTTCAGGGTTCGTGGTGCTGGTCGGGAGTTCGGTCGTGCTGGGGCTGGGGATTCTTCGGGTGGCTGCTGATCGCGGCTCGTGGCCCCAACGCCTGTCGGTCTTGAGCGTTTCCATCATTTGTGGCTTGCTGTACGCGATCACCATCAATGTCTCGCCCAGCTACAACCTGTTGGCATCTGCAGGCGCGTACGCGGCCTTTGGATGGATGCTGCTTGCATGCGGGCAGCCGTCAGGCGCATTGCGCTTCGCGTCGTTGATCGCCGCGGGAGCGGCTGTCGGTGTGGAGTTCGTATGCAAGCCGTCCGCGGGTGTGGCCACCTGGCTGCTCGTTGCCATCTGCGCTCTGGTGCTCGATGGCACTGCGCGCCCGCGCTGGTCGGCGGTGATCTTCCTTGGGGCAGGGGCTGTGGCTTGCGTGGCTGCTCTACTCCTGCTTCAGACGACCCCGGGCGCCGCGCTGGGGGCTTTCATGGGAGGAATGGATTTGTTTCGCATGGTCCAGGGCGAATCGATCCTGACACGTCTCTGGCGTTACGCCGTCGAGTTTTCCATCCACACTGCCACGGCGCTGAAGGTTCACGCATTCCTCATCGCGGCGGTGATCCTCCACGCCTTCTGGCGTCGTTGGGCGTCATTGGTTCTGGTTATTGCCGCGCTCGGACACGTGATTGTCAGCGCGGACTATTTCGCCTATGGCGCTGACCAATACATCAAGTACATGCAGCATGCCCTGATTCTGCTTGCGCTGTTGGTGCTGAGCGGCTGGGCATTGTTTTCAACGCGCGAGCGTTGGCTGGCGGCGGGCCTTGTTCTCCTGCCGTACAGCGTTGCGATGGGCACGGGCAATGCGCTCTTCAGTCAGGTCATCGTTTCGCTGGCTCCTTGGGGCGGTCTTGCTGCGCTGGCTGGCTATGCCAGGAAAAATACCTTCCAGGGAGGAGCCGTCTCTCGTGCCGTTCTTGCGGGTTTTGTGCTCATGACGAGCGTGCAGATCCTGGTTTACCAGTCGAAGCTGCCCTACAACATGAGTTCGAGCATGCGAGAGCAGGATTTGCCGGTTTCCGTCGGCGCACTGGGGCTTGTTCGCGTCGACGCGCCGACGAGGCAATTCGTCCAAGAGATGGACGCTGCCGTGGCAAGCTGCGGCATCACCCCTGAAACCCCGTTCCTGGGGCTCTACAACATCCCTGGTGCGGCATTGGCATTGAACGCTGTGCCGGTCATCACTCCCTGGCTCAACAATGTTGCGCAAGCGGAAGCGGTGCTGGCGCGTGCACCCTCTGTCGTCAGCGAGGCGGCTATCGCGGTCAAGATGAACGCAGACGGAAGCTTGCCCGCGTTCCCCTCGCAAATGACCGACTTCCCATCTGCTTTCCGCTATTGCGGTGAAGCGACTTATCCGTATGGCGAACAGCGGATCCGCATCTGGAAAGGGCGGATTCCGGCTTCTTGAGTCAATGGGGGAGGGTCATCACCGCATGACCTCAGTTCGCCCGGGGTTCGATGTCTGCCAAGGCAATGGCGAGCTTTGTCGCATCGATAGCGTAGCTGTCGAGAAACAGGCTGGGATCGGACACCGTATGTTCATCGCCCGGGTTGAATAGCGGATGTTCGCCTGTCAGGATCCGGTACTCGCAACCGGCAAACAGCGCCATGTTGGACTGTGAGCAAAAGAGTTGCGTATAGGGTGAAGACAGCGCCAGCACCTGCGTTCCGGGGCGACAGAAAATCAGGTTGGTGAATGCCGCTCCCATGGCCCCGACGATCGCGGATGCCTCGGAGAACAGGCGCACTTGCTGTTCGAACGACAGCAGTCCCGTGTCGATGATCTCGTAGCCGAACGAGGCCAATACCTCCTCCAGCTCAATGGTATTTGTAATGTTCCTTCCGCTTCTGCGTGCCAGAAAGATTTTCCGATGGCCTTTCTGTGCAGGGTCGATTTCAAATTTCCTGAAGACTGTGGCCTGCATGTGAGCCAGCGTACGAAAGCAAATGGCGGAGCATTTCCACATGGGTTCTCGCAAGTTGTCGGCGAGATTGGTGCATGTCGACGGTATATGGAGTTTCTTGACCTTCAGTAGCGTCGAGTTGTCCATGCGATATATGGGCCAGTCCGGAAGCATGGTCCGCAGTGAGTCGAACTCCTGAGGAAACATGCCGTCGTCGACGATCAGCGGAATTTTCCGAAGCGCCTCTTTTTTTTCCAGGATGTAGCATCTTCCCAGATATTCGACCAGCCAGTGGTAATAATTCGGACTGCAACGACCACTCAAGAGAATTGCAGACGGAAGGGAGACTTCCTTTTTATAGCGAAACCACAGGAGGATTTCGCTCTTTTGATTGAGGGAAACGATGTACTGCCAGATGCCTGCAACAAAGCCTCGATGCGGATTGGCTGCCGGTTCGTAGATAACCAGCCGATTGCTCGCCAATACTTGAAATCCGCCGACTACGGTCGCGTTGTCGATGGTGGCAATCCATTTCTGGGGTACGTCGACGGTCCTGAGAGGGCGCTCCTGTGCCGATCCGATGACTTCCGGCTCATGAAATGCCATTGGAAAGGACGCCTCTATTTCTTCGAGCGACTGACCGATTTTGTGCAGCTCGGAGAAATCGATGGTCGAGAATTTTCTCAGAAGAATATTCTCCCCTGAGTCTCGGGCGTTGAGTTGCCTGGAAATTGCCTTTGCCTTAATTTTTGCCACGCGTCCCTGTCGGGCTGCCTCAAAAATCATGTATTTGTAGTTTTCGAGCGCCGACTCTTCAATAGATTTTCCCCCGGTCCGAAGTTTGATTTCCAGTTTGAGAAAAAACAAAAGGTCATCGATGCTCGCGGCCAATTGGTTGAGATTTCTCTTTTCCCTCCGACCCTTCAGTGCGTAGTGCTCTGCCGCGGACAATCTCTCACTTTTAACGTCTTGATATGAACTAAGATAAAAGTTCTCATCCAAAAAGAGCCTGATCAGCCATCTGGTGGTGGTATTCCAGCGCCAGATTGAGAATTTTTCGAATGTGAGGTTTGGATGCCTTCCTTCGACTATTCCATATCTGAAATAATGATAATTGCAATCGAGTCCCGACGTCGCGACATCGCGGTATTTTTGTTTATAATATTTATCATCCACGACGCCGGTCAAAGAGAGGGCGCGCAGTATCAGAGTGCGAATTTTCTTCATGGCATGGCTCTGTGTGTTGCAGTCTGATTCGAATGATTTGGTTTCCGCGACGAAATAACGAGATTTTTACAAAATGACTTTAAATAATACGGCTTTCGTTCACCCTCTGGCTGATGTTCAGGCTACGGATATCGGTCCGGAAACCAAGATATGGCAATTCAATGTGGTGCTCGCTGGTGCGCGCATTGGAGGAAATTGCAATATATCCGCGCATTGTTTCATAGAGAGTGATGTGGTCGTTGGGAATAATGTGACCCTGAAGTCAGGGGTTTATTTGTGGGACGGAATTACCCTCGAGGACAATGTTTTTGTGGGACCTGGTGTCAGGTTCACCAACGACATGTATCCGAGGTCAAAGGTTTATCCGGCTGCCTTCCTGCGCACTACCGTTTGTCAAGGTGCATCGATCGGTGCAGGGGCTGTTTTGACACCCGGCCTGACCATTGGGCGAGGTGCCATGATAGCCGCAGGCGCCGTCGTCACCCGCGATGTAGAGCCGTTCTCGCTGGTGGTCGGGTCGCCTGCGCGCCACGTGAAGTTCTTGAACCCTGAAAATTGATGTTGTAGCCGAGTGTCCGTGGCAGAGCAAGGCACGCGTCTTGCGAATCGCTTTGCAGCAGGAAATCATTGAATTTAAGAGAAGATCGGAAGCAATTCCTGGATTGGTTGATGGCGCTTCCGATGAGGGAGTCGATTTTGGTCATTTCAAATAAACAGTCTCGACCGTTTTATGCGGCGTGATTTCGAGCAGCGAAGGTCGATTGATCACGGTGCGATTGAAGTTTAAATGCGCAAGGAGGGCGAATGAAAGCGGTTATTCTGGCAGGAGGCTTGGGAACGAGAATTTCCGAGGAGACCGGTGTGAAGCCGAAGCCAATGATCGAGGTCGGCGGAAAACCGATTCTTTGGCATATCATGAAAATCTATGCAGCCCACGGTGTGAATGATTTCGTGATTTGCTGTGGATACAAGGGTTATGTAATAAAAGAGTATTTTGCTAATTACTTCCTCCATATGTCCGATGTCACTTTCGACATGCTTGGGAATTCGATGGAAGTTCATCAGCGAAATGCGGAACCTTGGCGGGTAACGCTCATTGATACAGGCGAGAACACCATGACCGGGGGGCGCCTCAAGCGTGTCGCGCCGTATGTGCAGGATGAGGAGCACTTCTGCTTCACCTACGGCGACGGTGTGGCAGACGTCGACATCACCGCACTCATCGCGTTCCACAAGGCCCAGAAAGTCGCTGCCACGCTTACCGCTGCGCTGCCGCCAGGCCGGTTCGGCGCGCTTGATTTCGATGGACACAAAGTCCGCAGCTTCAAGGAGAAGCCCAAGGGCGATGGCGCCATGATCAACGGCGGATTTTTTGTCCTTTCTCCCGCCGTGCTTGACTACATCAAGGACGACACCACCGTATGGGAGCACGAACCTCTCGAGCGACTGGCGGCTCAGGGGCAGCTCGCAGCCTTCAAGCATGGCGGCTTCTGGCAGCCTATGGACACCTTGCGCGACAAGACGCATCTCGAGGAGCTTTGGGCGGGAGGCAAGGCACCATGGAAAGTCTGGAAATGACCGTGTCTTTTTGGCACGGCAAGCGGGTGTTTCTAACGGGGCACACCGGCTTCAAAGGTGGCTGGCTTGCGCTTTGGCTTGAAAAGCTCGGTGCGGTTGTCACCGGCTATGCGTTGGACCCGTCCACGCACCCCAGCCTGCATGCGTTGGCATCCGGCCGTTCGACCTCCAACTCCGTGATTGCCGATATTCGTGACCTTCCCCGGCTGCGGTCTGCCCTGAAGGAGTGCCGCCCGGATGTCGTTTTTCATCTGGCGGCCCAACCCCTTGTGCGGCACTCCTATGCGGACCCGGTGGAAACCTATTCCACCAACGTGATGGGCACCGTCAATCTGCTGGAGGCCACACGTGCCTGCGACAGTGTCAGGGCGGTCGTGGTCGTGACCAGTGACAAGTGCTACGAGAACCGCGAGTGGCCATGGGGCTACCGCGAGAACGAGCCGATGGGTGGATATGACCCCTACAGCAACAGCAAAGGGTGTGCCGAGCTCGTGGTGGCATCCTATCGCTCTTCCTTTTTCAACGAGGCGCACCACAGCGACCACGGTGTCGCTCTGGCAACTGCCCGAGCGGGTAACGTGATTGGCGGCGGCGACTGGTCTGCCGACCGATTGGTGCCGGATTTGTTGCGGGCTTTTGGCGAGGGACGCACGGCGGACATTCGGAACCCTCATGCGGTACGTCCATGGCAGCATGTACTGGAACCGTTGCATGGCTACATGATGTTGGCGGAGCGCTTGTTCACGGAGGGGCCTTCATGGGCGCAGCCTTGGAACTTTGGCCCAGCCGATACCGACGCGCGTCCCGTGTCCTGGATCGCCGACCAGTTGGTCGCGCTTTGGGGCGGCGGTGCGCATTGGCACACTGACGCCCAAGCTGGGCAGCCGCACGAGGCGAGTTGGCTCAAGCTCGATTGCTCCAAGGCACGTCAGACCTTGGGCTGGCTCCCTCGCTGGAACCTTCGCCAGAGTCTCGGCGAGATCGTCGACTGGCAGCGCGGTTGGCTCGACGGTCGTGACATGACCGAACTCACACTCGCACAAATCGAAAAATACGAAAGCACCCCGATCGATGACTGAAATCTCTTTCCAAAAAAATGAACTGCGCAAGAAGATCCTTGCGCTGGTGGCCGAATACGGCGAATTGGCCAGTGCTCCCGCTTCCTTTGTTCCGGGCGAGACCCTGATTCCGCCGTCGGGCAAGGTCGTCGGTACACCGGAAATGCAGTTGATGGTCGATGCCTCGCTCGACGCATGGCTGACGACCGGGCGTTTCAACACGCTGTTCGAAAGTCGGTTGGCCGCCTATCTGGGCGTCAAGCACCTTATGACCGTGAACTCCGGATCGTCGGCAAATCTGGTGGCGTTCTCCGCGCTGACTTCCCCCAAGCTGGGCGACCGGGCGATCCGGCCCGGCGATGAAGTGATCGGCGTGGCGGCGGGATTCCCCACCACAGTGAATCCGATCCTGCAGTGCGGCGCCGTGCCGGTGTTCGTGGATGTGCATATTCCCACCTACAACATCGATGCGGATCAATTGGAGGCGGCGATCGGTCCGCGGACCAAGGCGATCATGCTCGCGCATACCCTGGGCAATCCGTACAACCTGAAAGTCGTCAAGGCCGCCTGCGAAAAGCATGGGCTCTGGCTGGTGGAAGACTGCTGCGATGCACTCGGTGCCCGTTACGAAGGGCAGATGGTCGGTACCTTCGGCGACATCGGGACATTGAGCTTCTACCCCGCCCATCACATCACCATGGGCGAAGGCGGCGCGGTGTTCACCAATAACGATGAGCTGCGGCTGATTGCCGAATCCATCCGGGACTGGGGCCGCGATTGCTATTGCCCGCCTGGCAAAGACAACACCTGCGGCAAACGTTTTTGCTGGAAGCTCGGCGATCTGCCCGAAGGCTACGACCACAAGTACACGTACTCCCATCTGGGCTACAACCTCAAGATCACCGATATGCAGGCGGCATGCGCGCTGGCGCAACTCGACCGGCTCGATGGTTTCGTGGCGGCGCGCAAAAAGAATTTTGCTTACCTCAAGGACCGTCTGAGCAGCTGTGAAGAGTTCCTGGAATTGCCCGAGCCCACGCCCGGCTCCGAGCCGTCATGGTTCGGTTTCCCGATCACGCTGCGTGAAGCTGCCAACACCCGGCGCGTCGATCTGCTGACCTATCTCGACCAGCAGAAAGTCGGTACGCGGCTCTTGTTTGCAGGCAACCTGCTGCGTCAGCCTTACATGATCGGCCGCAACTACAGGGTGGTCGGCGAACTGAAGAACACGGATCGGATCATGAACGATACGTTCTGGATCGGCGTTTACCCCGGCCTGACCGAGGCCATGCTCGACCATTCCGTCGCCAGCATCGAGACCTATCTCGGCTTGCGTTTTGACTGACCTGGTCCGCCCTGTTCCGGTTGCGGAACTCGATGAAGTCTTGCAGCTGACCGCGCCACAGGTGTGGGCGGGGCTTCGCAATCAATCGGTGTTCCTGACCGGTGGCACCGGCTTCGTCGGGAAATGGCTGCTCGAATGCCTGCTGCATGCCGAGCATGTGCTGAAGCTGGGGCTGACACTGACCGTGCTGACCCGCGACCCCGACCGTTTCACCCAGGGCAGCCCGCGCCTGGCAAAGGCCGCGGCCGTGGAATTGCTGAAGGGTGACATTGCCGACTTCGCGCTTCCTCGCCGGCCGTTCTCCTCTGTCATTCATGCGGCGCTTCCTGTCGCGCCTTCGCAATCGACCGCTGGAGATCTCGAGAAACTGGCTGTAGCAGGGGCGCGCCGGGCCTGCGCGCTTGCCGCCGCGAGCGGGGCGCACAGGTTCTTGCACATCAGTTCGGGCGCGGTGTACGGCAGCACCACAGGAGCCCAGGCATTCGGCGAAGACCAACCGTGGAGCGAAGCGGACGACACCAACGCGTACACCCGCGCCAAGCGGGGGGCTGAAAGCGTTGTCTCCGAAGTGTGGCCCTTTGACGTCGTCATCGCGCGCTGCTTCGCTTTTCTCGGCCCCTATCTGCAGGGAACGAGCGGTGCCGCTCTAGCTCAGTTCGTGGAACAGGCCGTGCATGGCAAAGGCATCGTCGTGCAGGGAACGGGTGAGGCCGTCCGTTCCTACCAATACGCGAGCGACATGGCCCGCTGGCTCCTGAGCTGCCTGGTTCTGGGCGCATCGGGACGCGCTTACAACGTGGGTGGCGATGCTGCAGTGACAATCGCACAGCTGGCCGATGAGGTGACGCGTGTCGCCGGCACGGGCATCCCCGTGCATGTCGCCGGGCAGCCGGCGCGGGGACTTGCGGGGCCGCGCTACGTGCCTTCGCTACGGCGCGCCACGGAAGAGCTCGGCCTTGTCAATGCAGTCGGTCTTGAAGAGGGCATCCGCAGAACGCTGTCGTGGCACGCACCGCTTGAGTCCGCTCTCGATTGATGCCATTCATCTTTCTTCTTTCAGCATGAAATCTCAATTCGATCCTTCCTCCCTGCGCAAGACGGTGGTCGAGATGGCCTATGCAGGCAACGCCGTTCACCTGGGGTGTGCCTTCTCGATCATCGAGTTGCTCTCGTGCCTGTACGGGCGCCACATGCGCTACGACAAGCTCGTCCCCACCGATCCCATGCGTGACTACCTCGTTCTGAGCAAGGGGCATGGCGTGATGGCGCAATACGCATGCCTGTACGAACTCGGGTGGCTCGACCGCTCGGACATCGACAACTACTTCCATGACGGTTCCCGGCTCAAAGGACTGTCGGATGCGCATTTGCCTGGCTGCGAGGTCACGTCTGGTACCTTGGGCCATGGGCTCTCGGTTGGCGTAGGCTTGGCGTTGGCCGCTTCGCGCCGCAAGACGGGGCAAAAATGCTATGCCGTGATCGGTGACGGCGAAATCAACGAGGGGCCGATCTGGGAAGCGATGCTGTTCGCTGCGCACGCGAAGCTCGACAACCTCATGATCATCGTGGACGCAAACGGTTTTCAGGCCATGGGTACCACCGACGAGGTCATGCAGCTGGGGAATCTCAACGCCAAGTTCTCGGCCTTCGGTTTCGACGTGCTCGCGGTCGATGGCCATGACATGAGCGCGATCTCTTCGGCCATCGACGAATTGGAGGCTGGCCGAAATGGTCGGCCCAAGGCACTGGTCGCAAAGACGATCAAGGGCAAGGGGGTGTCCTACATGGAGAATGTCAACGCTTGGCACTATTCGCGCATGAACGCCGATCTTTACGCGCAGGCGTTGCGGGAACTCGACGGAGCCGTGGCATGAGAGCGGCGTTTTCCGCCGCCCTTGTCGAGGCCGCGACCCGTGACGAGCGTGTGGTGCTCCTGACGGGAGATCACGGTTACGCACTGTTCGACGAATTCCGCAAGCGCTGCCCCGGGCAATACATCAATGCGGGGATTGCCGAGCAGAACATGGTCGGCGTGGCCGCAGGGCTGGCGAAGGCCGGCTTCAGGCCTATCGTCTACGGGCTGAGCGCGTTTGTTCCTGTGCGGGTGGTCGAGCAGATCAAGATCGATGTCTGCTACGAGAAGCTGCCCGTCATCTTCACCGGCGATGGCGCCGGACTCGTCTACAGCACGCTGGGCACGAGCCATCAGAGCTTCGAGGATATTTCGTGCCTTCGCGCCGTACCGTATATCGACATCATGTCGCCTTGCGATGCGCACGAACTCACCGCTTGCATGTCGACCGCGTTGCAGCAAGAAAGCCCTGTGTACCTGCGCATGGGCAAGGCGGACCTGGGCGCCGTTCATGAGGCCTTGCCGGATCTGCGCCGAGGTGCGCTGATTCCGGTTCGCACCGGCCATCATCCAGTGAGCCTGATTGCCACGGGGTCGATGCTCAAAGCCGCCTGCACGCTCGGCGAAGAGCTCGACGTGTCCGTCTGGAGCGCGCCATGGATCAAGCCGCTCGACACCGCGCAATTGAGCGCACTGGCCTCGCGGAGCAGGGCCTTCGTGACGCTGGAGGAGCATTCGGTTGCAGGCGGCCTCGGCGCGGCCGTGCTGGAGAGCATTTCCGAGACTTGCCCATTGCCGCTGTTGCGCATCGGTGTGGGTGAGCGCTTTTCCGAGACTTGCGGATCCTATGCGCATGCCTTGCGCGAACATGGACTCGATCTGGCATCGGTTCGCGAACGCGTTGCACCATTTGTCGCGAAATGGAAGGCGTCTTGAGGTGTTGAGTTCGCAGCTGCTGCGCTTTCTGCTGGTCGGCGGGCTGAACACCGCGGTCGGCTATGCGCTGTTTGCAGGCTTCGTATGGGCTGGTTTGCCATACCCGGGGGCCATCGCGCTGGCCACGGTTCTCGGCGTCGCCTTCAACTTCCAGAGTACGGGGCGGCTGGTTTTTGGCGGTGCTCCCCTGTCCCAGCTTGGCCGTTTCGTAGCCGTGTACGGTGTCGTTTACCTGATCAATGTCGGGTCGGTGGCGCTTCTCTTGCGCCTTGGCTTCAACGTGTACCTGGCGAACGCGACCGTCCTTCTTCCCTTGGCGTTGGTGGCTTTCGTGCTGCAGCGCCGCTTTGTCTTTGCCTCTCCATGAAACACATCACCGTCGTCACCCCCTGCTACAACGAGGAAGAGAACGTCGAGGAGATTCACAGGCAGGCGCGTGAGGTTCTCGAGACGATCGAAGGGGTGACGTACGAGCATCTGTTCATCGACAATTTCTCGTCCGACCGCACTCCCGAGTTGCTGCGTGCCATGGCCTCGGCCGATCCCAAGGTGAAGGTGATCTTCAATGCCCGGAACTTCGGGCACATCCGTTCTCCGTACCATGGCTTGTTGCAGGCACGAGGCGATGCCGCGATTTTGCTGGTCGCCGACCTTCAAGACCCGCCCGAGCTGATGAAAGCCTTCATCGAGCACTGGCGCAATGGCGCCAAGCTGGTGGTGGGCGTCAAGCCCACGGCTGACGAGTCGGGGCTGATGTTTGCAATTCGCCGTGCCTACTACCGCACTGTGACGCGCATTGCCGACGTGAAGCTCATCCAGAATTTCACGGGATTCGGCCTCTACGACAGAAAGGTGCTGGAGGAGCTCCGCCGCATCGACGATCCGTATCCGTACCTTCGTGGGCTGGTGTCGGAGGTGGGCTTCGAAGCGGTGCAGGTGCCCTACAACCAGCCGCGCCGCAAGCGCGGGATCACCAAGAACAACTTCTATACCCTCTACGACATCGCCATGCTGGGCATCACCTCGCATTCGCGTGTGCCGTTGCGGATTGCAACGATGGTGGGCTTTGCGCTATCGGGGTTGAGCCTTGTCGTTTCGCTGCTCTACTTGTTCCTGAAGATTTTCTTCTGGAGCGAGTTCTCGGCCGGTACCGCGCCCATCCTTATCGGCATGTTCTTCTTTGCGTCGGTTCAGCTTTTCTTCATTGGCCTTCTCGGCGAGTACGTGGGAGCGATCCTGACGCATGTCATGAAGCGCCCCCTGGTCGTCGAGCGCGAGCGGCTGAACTTCGACAATTCGCCAGCCGATTGACAATCAGCTTTCGACGATCCGCCCGTGCTCGAGGTGGATCACCCGGTTGCACTCCTTGGCAATCAGCTCCGGCGAGTGCGACGCCAGCACCAGAATGCCGGACTTCGACACCACGTCGCGCATCCGCTTCTCGGCCTTCTCGGTGAAGGCCGCGTCGCCCACCGACAGCCATTCGTCCATCAGCAGGATGTCTGCTTCGACGCTGGTCGAGATCGAGAACGCAAGGCGCATCATCATGCCGGTCGAATAGGTGCGAACGGGCATGTTGACGTATTCACCCAGTCCGCTGAACTCGCAGATTTCGGGCGTGAGCCTGTCGACTTCCTTCTTGCTCATGCCCATCACGAGGCCGCGCAGCATGATGTTCTCGACGCCGGTGGCGTCCATTTCGATGCCGAGTGCGGGATCGATCAGGCTGGCCACCGAACCCTGGCGCGTGAATTCGCCCGAGGACGGCTCATAGACACCCGCGAGCGTGCGCAGCAGCGTGGACTTGCCCGCGCCGTTGTGGCCGATCAGGCCCAGCCGATCGCCGCTCCTGAGCTCGAGGTTGAGGCCGCTGAGCGCCTGTACCACGGTGACGCCGGTTTCCTTGCCGAAGCGCCCGCCGGTGACAGAAGCCGCCAGGGTCTTCTTGAGGGAGGCCGAGCCAGCGCCATAGATGGGGAAGCTGACCGAAACGTTCTTGAGTGAAATGGATGCCATGGATCAGAGCCAGTAGACGACGCGACGGCGGTATTTGACGAACAGCACGCTCGCGAGCGTCAGGCACAACACGGTCCACACGCCGATGCCGATCCAGCTGTGGATGTGGGCGACGCCACCCATCAGTGGCGTGCGCAGCAGGTCGAGCATTTGCGCGAAGGGGTTCCACAGCACGTACTTGGCACGGCCCGGAAGATTCTCGGGAAGCCAGAAGACGGGCGTGAGGAACATCAACATCTGCATGATGCTGGTGACGATTTGGGTCACGTCGCGATAACGGGTGCAAACGAGGCCCAGCAGGAGCCCGAGCGCATGTGCATTGACGATGAGGATCAGGAAGGCGGGAATGATCAGCAAAGCCGACCATGAAAGCGAAACGCCGGCCCAGAGGGCGACGGGGATGTACAGCACGATCTGATGGGCGAACTGGATCAGGTTGCGCGCCAGGCCTCGCCAGACGAACAGGCTGATCGGAAAGTAACCCTGCTTCAGGTAGTTGGACGATCCTACGAAGGCGTTGCAAGCGTCGGAGACCACAGTGGAGAAGAGGCCCCAGAAGATCACGCCGAGCGCCAGGTGCGGGAAAAACTTGTCCAGATGGGTGCCGAAGAGCGAGGCATACAGCGGCCCCATGCCGCCGATCATGACGCCCATGCTCAGCGTGAGCCACAGCGGCCCCAGCATCGAGCGTCGATAGCGCAGGACGATGTCGAACCATGCAAGGGTCCACCAGATGTCCGTGCGGCGTGTACCTCCCCACCAGTCGGCCAGCGCGCTGCGGTGAAGGTTGGAGTGAACTTGGCTCATGTGCGTCGATACGAGTCTGCGGGGCGGGAGACGGTAGCGTCTTTGCCCGGAGAGCCTCCGGACTCTGCCTTGACGGGCGCGAATGCCTCGTCAACGGCGCCGGAGGCGCGGCCTCATTTTTTATCCTTTGTGTGAACCGGGCGATTTTACCGGGCGGGCAGGCGAGAGGGCCCGCGCATGGTTTTGGGGAGGCGTTCTGTATATCCCGATCCGAAGGCGTGAGCCAACCGAAGATAATTGCCGCTTTGGCGAGCCACCACTTCGGCGCCTCCCATTTGCAGCAGCCCATTCGGCGTGCAACCCACGAAAAAGTTCCCCGCCCGTCCCCCGCCGACGGCTCGTCTATGAAATCTGTATCTCGGCTCCTCGACTTCTATTGGACTGTGCTTTGGAAAAGCCCTGGCGTGGCGGGCCGTGTCCAGCGCGCCTGGCGGGTTTTCCGCAAGGCGGGCTGGCGCGGCATGAGGTGGGAACTGGGCCGGCGCATTGCCGGGCACAACGATTACGTGCGCTGGGTCCGCGACTACGACACGCCCACTCCCGAGGCCAGGAACAGGATTTCCCAGCGCGTAGCCGCGATGCAGACCCGTCCGCTGATCTCGGTGGTCATGCCGGCCTACAACCCCAACCCGTCCTGGCTGCGCGAGGCCATCGAGTCGGTGCGCGCGCAGATCTATCCGAACTGGGAACTCTGCATTGCCGACGACGCTTCGCCTTCGCCCGAGGTGCGTGCGGTCCTGCAGTCGTACGCCGAATCCGACCCCCGCATCAAGGTGGTGTTCCGTCCGAAAAACGGCCATATCTCGGCGGCTTCGAACAGCGCCCTGGAAGTCGCATCCGGCACCTGGATCGCACTCATGGACCACGACGACCTGCTGCCGGCGGACGCGCTCTTCTGGGTCGCCGACTGCATCGCCGCGCATCCCGATGTGCGACTGATCTATTCCGACGAGGACAAGGTCGACGAGGCCGGCAATCGCTCGGGGCCCTACTTCAAGTCCGACTGGAACATCGACCTCTTCCGCTCGCAGAACATGTTCAGCCACCTGGGCGTGTTGTCCATGGACCTCGTGCGTGCCGTCGGCGGCTTCCGCCAGGGGCTGGAGGGTTCGCAGGACTGGGACCTGGTGCTGCGTTGCATGGAGCATGTCGAGGCTCGCCAGATACGCCACATACCGCGGGTGCTCTATCACTGGCGCGTGCATGCGGAAAGCACGGCCAAGTCGATGAACGCCAAGCCTTATGCCGCGCTGGCCGGTGAGCGGGCGCTCAACGAGCATTTCGAACGCACGCACGTTCGCGCGACGGCGGAGTACCTCGGCTTCGGCTACCGGGCGCGCTACGCACTGCCTGAGTCCCTCCCATTGGTGTCGCTGGTCATTTCGACGCGCAACGCGGCGGCATCGCTGCGCCGCTGCGTGAATTCGATCGTCGGGAACACCACCTACGCCCGTTTCGAGATCGTCATCGCCGACAACGCGTCGGACGACACCTCCACGCGTGACTATTACCAGTCGGTAGCGCAGATGCAGAACATCCGCGTGCTGCGGCACGAAGAGGTGCTGGACGACGGCGCGCTGAAGAACAGCGCAGTCGAGGCCGCGCAGGGCGAAGTGATCGCGCTGCTCGACGACTCGCTCGAAGTCATCACGCCCGAATGGCTCTCCGAAATGGTGAGCCTTGCGCTGCAGCCTGGTGTCGGTGCGGTTGGCACGAGGCTGTGGCACCGCAGCAGGACCCTGCAGCACGCCGGCATCATCCTGGGCTTGGGGCCGGACGGCGTGGCGGGCTTCTCGCATCAGGGCATGCCCGGCGGCCGCGAAGGCTATGCAGGGCGGGCCGCGCTGATCCAGTCGCTCTCGGCTGTGACGGGCGCGTGCCTGGTGATTCGAAAGGTGCACTACCAGCAGGCGGGCGGCTTCGATGCCGATCACCTGAAACAAGCATTCGCCGATGTTGATTTCTGCCTGCGCCTGGGCGAGCTCGGCCTGCGCACGGTGTGGACGCCCTATGCGGAACTGGTCCACCACGTACCCGCGGGCAGCACGGCAAAACGCGGTGCGCAAGCGAGCGGGGCCTATCTCCAGGACGTGGCCTATATGAAGCAGCGCTGGGGCACTTTGTTGCAAAACGACCCGGCCTACAACCCGAATCTCATGCTGACTCCGGAAGACTTCAGCTACGCCTGGCCCCCGCGCCTGGACCCGGTCTGATGACCCTCGGCATCTCCGTCGCCCTCTGCACCCGCAACGGCGCGCGCTATCTCCCCGAGCAGATCAACAGCATCTGCTCGCAGATGCCCTTTCCGCGCGAGATCATCGTGTCCGACGACGGCTCGACCGACGACACGCTGTCCGTCGTTCGCGACACGATCGCTCAATTTGGCGTGGCGGACCAGATCGACCTGCGCGTGTTCAGCAATACGCCGCCGCTGGGCGTGACGCGCAATTTCGAGCAGGCCGTGCGCGCCTGCAGCCACGAACTCATCGTGCTGTGCGACCAGGACGATGTCTGGCACCCCGGCCGCCTCGCGCGCATGGCGGCGCAATTCGAGGCTCGTCCCGACTTGCTGCTGCTCCACACCGACGCGCGCCTCGTCGACGGCGAGTTGAGGCCCTTGGGCTCCACGCTCTTCCACGCGCTCGAAGTTCAGCCCGCGGAACTGTCCGCCATTTCCAGCGGCCACGCGTTCGGCGTCCTGCTGCGGCGCAACCTCGTCACTGGCGCGACCACGATGTTCCGCAAGACCCTGCTCGACGCGGCGCTCCCGTTTGCCCCCGAGTGGGTGCATGACGAATGGCTGGCCGCCATTGCCGCGGCCATCGGCCGCATGGACGTGCTGCCCGAGCCCACCATCGACTATCGCCAGCACGGCAACAACCAGATCGGCGCCCGGCGGCTCACGCTCTCCGAAAAGATTGCTAAGGCTTTTGCCGAGCGCGGCGACAAGCACGTGGCGCGGCTGTACCGTGCCGACGCGCTGTTGAAGCGCCTGCTGCAGCTGGGTGACCGCGTGCCGGCCGCCTATCTGGACGAACAACGCGCCAAAGTAGCCCACCAGCGCTTCAGGGCCGAGCTGCCGAAGGCGCGCCCGCTGCGGTTGGTTCCGATCCTGATCGAGGCGGCACGCGGGCGCTATGCCCGTTTTGGCCGCGGCGGCCACGCCATCGCGCAGGACCTGCTCGAGCGCGGCTGATCAGCGAGCCTGCGTCTTCGTTCCAAGCCGCCGGTAGCGCCAGAACGACCCCGACAGCCACACCTTCAGCAGGCTGGTCACGTGCCAGTACAGGTATTTCTTGCTCCGGTGGCTTTCGCGCTGCGCGTCGTGCCGGGCCACCAGGTCTTCGCCGACCTGCAGTTTCCAGCCCTCCAGCCGGGTGCGCGCGCAGATGTCGAAGTCTTCCCCGTACATGAAGAAGCGTTCGTCGAAGCCGCCGACCTTGCGGTACGCCTCGCTCCGAAACAGCATGAAAAGGCCGGGAATCCACGCCGGCACCCGCGGCCGCACGTAGCCGGGCTTCTTGCGCCCGACGATCTCGAAGGGCGTGAGCAGCGCCCGGTGGGGCTCCGGCGTGTTCTTGCCCGGCTCCAGGATGCGCGGCGTCAGCAGGCCGGCGTCGGGCGCGGCCTGGGCGAGCAGGGGCGCCAGCACGTCGCTGTCGAAGCGGATGTCCGGGTTGAGCACCAGGAACCAAGGCGTGGCGCAGCGCTCGAAGGCCTGGTTGTGATTGGAACCGAAGCCCTTGGGGCTCGCGTTCTCGATCATTTCCACCTCGAAGCCCCAGGTTCGGCCCGCGAGCATGTCGGGCTCCGGAATGTTCAGCGTGAGGACCACCTTGGCGGTCGATGCGCGGCTGTGACGGTCCAACTGGTCGAGCAGCGGCAGCACCAGCGCGAGCTGGCCGTGGCTCACGATTGAAATGGTGATCGGGGGGCGGGGGGAGGGGGGTGTTGGCATGGTCTAATTTCGCTCGGGAATTCTAGGGTTCCCCAACCCCCACACATGATTGCTCTGATCGTCATCAGTTTCTTCGTCGCCGCCTTCTCGGTTCAGGTGTTCATGCGCCGCGCGCGCAGGCATGCCCGGATCTACGGCGCCGACATGCCTCAACGCTTCCACAAGGGCCACGTGCCGCGCCTGGGCGGTGCGGGCATCCTGCTGGGCATGGGCGTGGCCTGGCTGGCCGCCGGCGTCACCGGCACCGACCCGTTCAACGTCTCCTGGCCGGTCACGACCTCGATGCTCACGCTGCTGTGCATTGCGCCGGCCGTGCTCGGCGGCATCGTGGAAGACGTCACCCAGCGCGTGAAGGTGCGCTACCGGCTCGGGCTGACCATCGGCTCGGCGCTGCTGGTGTGCTGGCTGCTGGGGCTGGGCGTGGCGCGCACGGGCTTCGAGACGGTCGACGGCTGGCTGGCGATGATTCCCTTCGCCACGGTGCTGTTCGCGGCGCTCGCCATCGGCGGTCTGCCGCATGCCTTCAACATCATCGACGGCTACAACGGGCTCGCGGGCACGGTGGCGGTGCTGGTCTGCCTGGCCATCTCGCATGTGGCGCTGCAGGTCGGCGACCGCCAGCTGGCCGCCATGGTGGTGTGCCTGGTTGGCGCCACCTTCGGCTTCCTGGTGTGGAACTACCCGCGCGGCAAGATCTTCGCCGGCGACGGCGGCGCCTACGTCTGGGGCATGGTCATCGCCGTGGCCTGCGTGACACTGGTGCAGCGGCACCGCGTGGTGTCGCCGTGGTTCCCGATGCTGCTGCTGATCTACCCGGTGTGGGAGACGCTGTTCTCCATCTACCGCAAGCTGGCGCGCGGGCAGTCGCCCGGCACGGCCGACGCGCTGCACTTCCATCAGCTGATCTTCCGGCGCATCGTGCGCGTGGCCTTCGCGGACGACGAGGCCCGGCAGCTGCTGGCGCGCAACAACCGCACCTCGCCTTACCTCTGGATGTTCGCCGCCATGTCGGTGGTGCCGGCGGTGCTGTTCTGGAACAACACCTACGTGCTGATCTTCTTCTGCCTGCTGTTCATCACCACCTACGTGGGCGCCTACCTGATGATCGTGCGCTTCAAGGTGCCGCGCTGGCTGCGCCCGTGAACAGGCACACCCCCAGGCTCCGCGCAGCCGGTCAGTTGGCTGCCGCCAGGATTGCGCGAGAATTTGAGCTTTCCCCTATCGTCCACCGCTTCGGAGCCTGACCGCCCATGACCGACCCCGTCCTCAACATTCCCCCGCGCGACAAGGCCGAGATCCTGGCCCAGGCGCTGCCGTACATCCGCAAGTTCCACGGCAAGACCATCGTCATCAAGTACGGCGGCAACGCCATGACCGACCCGGCCCTGCAGGCCGACTTCGCGGAAGACGTGGTGCTGCTCAAGCTGGTCGGCATGAACCCGGTGGTGGTGCACGGCGGCGGCCCGCAGATCGAGGCGGCGCTCAACAAGCTCGGCAAGAAGGGCAGCTTCATCCAGGGCATGCGCGTGACCGACGCCGAGACCATGGAAGTCGTCGAGTGGGTGCTCGCGGGCGAGGTGCAGCAGGACATCGTGGGCCTGATCAACCAGGCCGGCGGCAAGGCCGTGGGCCTGACCGGTCGCGACGGCGGCCTGATCCGCGCTCAGAAGCTCAAGCTGGCCGACCGCGCCGACCCGAACCTGCAGCACGACGTGGGCCAGGTGGGCGACATCGTCTCCATCGACCCCAGCGTGGTCAAGGCGCTGCAGGACGACGCCTTCATTCCCGTGGTCAGCCCGATCGGCTTCGGCGAGGACAACGAGAGCTACAACATCAACGCCGACGTCGTCGCCGGCAAGCTGGCCACCGTGCTCAAGGCCGAGAAGCTCATGCTGCTGACCAACACGCCCGGCGTGCTCGACAAGGACGGCAAGCTGCTCACCAACCTGAGCGCGCGCGAAATCGACGACCTGTTCGCCGACGGCACCATCTCCGGCGGCATGCTGCCCAAGATCGAAGGTGCCCTGGACGCGGCCAAGAGCGGCGTGAACGCGGTGCACATCATCGACGGCCGCGTACCGCACGCGATGCTGCTCGAGATCCTGACCGACCAGGCCTACGGGACGATGATCCGCGCCCGCTGAGGCCCGAATGCGCGGGGTGGGCGCGTGCTCACTGCGCTGTGCGAGAATCAATTGATTACATCTTTGCACGCGCTCCCATGCAGAACGAAGAGACGACAGGTGCTTCCGGCGTAGAGACGCCGACGGAAACGTCCACCCCCCTGGTGCGCAAGCGCCCGAAGCCGGGAGAGCGGCGCGTGCAGATCCTGCAGGCGCTGGCCGCCATGCTCGAGCAGCCCGGCGCCGAGCGGGTGACCACCGCCGCCCTGGCGGCCCGGCTCGAGGTGAGCGAGGCCGCGCTGTACCGCCATTTCGCGAGCAAGGCCCAGATGTTCGAGGGCCTGATCGATTTCATCGAGCAGAGCGTCTTCACGCTGGTCAACCAGATCCTCGAGCGCGAAGGCGCCACCGGCGCCCAGCAGGCCGCCCGCATTCTCACGCTGCTCGTGCAGTTCGCCGAGCGCAACCCCGGCATGACGCGCGTCATGGTGGGCGATGCGCTGGTGTTCGAGAACGAACGCCTGCAGCAGCGCATGAACCAGTTCTTCGACAAGATCGAAGCCACGCTGCGCCAGGTGCTGCGCGGCGCCGCCAGCGCCGATGGTTCGGCCACGCCCAGCGTCGACGCGCAGGTGCGCGCAGCGGCGCTCACGGCCTTCGTGGTGGGGCAGTTGCAGCGCTTTGCGCGCTCGGGCTTCCGGCGCGCGCCGTCGGAGCATCTGGAAGCGACGATCGCGCTGATCGTCTGACGGTACCCCGCAGGGGCATCGGCCAGCTCGCCTCGCGTCTTCGAGCGGAGTAGCATCATCCTGCCCCTTGCCGCCAGCCCTGGCGGCAAGCCGATGTTTACGCGGTTTCCTCCACGGAGGGCGCATGAGCCATGGCACGGTCGGTCTGCTGGAGCCCCGCTTGTCGCGGGTGGCTGCGCATGATGTTCGCTGACGGAACACGCGGCAATCGGCGGCCCGTGCTGCGAACAGTCCTCCTCACTATGTTGGCGATGCTCGCGTTCGCGGCCAATTCGCTGCTGTGCCGACTTGCGCTGCAGCACAAGGGCATCGACGCGGCGAGCTTCGGCAGCATCAGGCTCGTGGCGGGCGCGCTCATGCTGGGGCTCATCGTGCGGCTCAGGGCGCGGCCGCTGGCGTCACCCGCTCGTGCCGACTGGCTGGCCGCCGTCATGCTGTTCGGCTATGTCGCGTTCTTCTCCTTCGCCTACCTCAGCCTGTCGGCGGGCACTGGCGCGCTGATCCTGTTCGGCGCGGTCCAGCTGACGATGTTCGGCGTCGGCTTGCGGTCCGGTGGCGAGCGCTTCGGGTTGCTCGCATGGCTCGGTTTCGTCCTGGCCGTGGGCGGCCTCGTCTATCTCGTGTCCCCGGGGATCGCCGCGCCGCCGCTCCTGGGCGCGGTATCGATGGCCGTCGCCGGCGTGGCCTGGGGCGTCTATTCCTTGCGTGGGCGCGGCGTGGCCGACCCGTTGGCCGCCACGGCGCGCAATTTCGTGCGTGCCGTGCCGCTTGCATTGGGGCTGAGCCTGATATTTGCCGCCAGCGCCCGCGTGGACGCGACCGGCCTCGTGCTTGCCGTGGTGTCCGGCGCGCTGACCTCGGGTCTTGGCTATGCGGTCTGGTACGCGGCTCTGGGCGGCCTGACCGCGATGCGCGCGGCCACCGTGCAGTTGTCGGTTCCGCTCCTGGCCGCGTTCGGCGGCGTGCTGTTCCTGTCGGAGTCGATCACGCCCCGGCTGGCCGCGGCTTCCGTGGCGATCCTGGGAGGCATCGCGCTCGTGCTGAGCCAGAAGTCGCGAAGCAGCCGGCCTTAGCTCGCGCTGGCGCCCCGCTAGACCTGCACCCCCACCTTCGCCCCCGCCGCGACGATCTCCCCCCAGGTGGCGTCGTCCACCCAGATCCCATCCTTGCGCCGCGCCGCGCGCGCCTTGCGCTCCGGCTCGCCCGCCAGCTGCACGCCGTCGAAGCCCTGCCCCGGCGGGCTGCGCCGCAGCCATTCGACGAATTCCCGCGCTTCTTCGTCGAAGAACTTCTGCGTGCCCAGCCGCTCGGGGTCGATAAGCACCGTCAGCATGCCGTTGAGCACGGTGCGCGCCGTGTCCGCCGGCCGGTGCCAGGTACCGCCGCCCGTGAGCGCGCCGCCCAGCAGCTCGCAGGCCACGGCCATGCCGTAGCCCTTGTGTTCGCCGAAGGTCATGAGCGCGCCGAAGAGGCCGTTGCCCTGCGGCACCACCACCACGCCGGGGTCGTTGGTCGGCGCGCCGTTCTCGTCGATCAGGTAGCCGTCGGGTACGCGCTCGCCCTTGTTGTGGGCCACGCGCATCTTGCCCTGTGCCACGCGGCTGGTGGCGTAGTCGAGCACGAAGGGCTCGGCGCCCGCCAGCGGCACGCCGATGCAGCACGGGTTGGTGCCGAAGCGTCCGTCGCCGCCACCCCAGGGCGCGACCACCGGGCGCGACAGCACGTTGACGAAGTGCATCGACACCAGCCCCTGCGCCGTCGCCATTTCCGCGAAGTGCCCGATGCGCCCCAGGTGGTGCGCATGCGAGAGCGTGAAGATGCAGCTGCCGTGCTGCTTCGCCCGCGCTATGCCCAGCTCCATCGCCTGCACGCCGACGACCTGGCCGTAGCCGTGCTGGCCGTCCAGGCCCATCAGCGTGCCGATGTCGAGGTTGACCTTCACGGCCGTGTTCGGCTTCAGGCCGCCCTCGGCCACCGCGTCGATATAGCGCGGCAGCATGCCCACGCCGTGCGAGTCGTGGCCGCTCAGGTTGGCGAGCACGAGGTTGGCGGCCACCTGCTGCGCCTCCGCGGGCGTGCTGCCCGCCGCCTGCAGGATGCTGGCGACGGTGGTCTGCAGCTCGTCGGCCGGCAGTGTTCTTGACATGGATCAGGCTCCTTTCGCGTTCAGCGTGATGGCATAGAGAGAAGTGGTGGCGCAGATGAACAGCCGGTTGCGCTTCGGGCCGCCGAAGCACACGTTGGCCACGCGCTCGGGCACGAGGATCTTGCCCAGCAGCGTGCCGTCGGGGTCGTAGGCGTGCACGCCGTCGGCGGCGCTGGTCCAGATGCGGCCTTCGGTGTCGAGCCGGAAACCGTCGAACAGGCCGTTGGTGCATTCGGCGAACACCTCGCCGCCGCTCAGGCTGCGGCCGTCCGCGCCCACCTTGAACCGGCGGATGTGACGCGGTCCGTCCGCCGCATGGCTCGCGCCGGTGTCGGCGATGTACAGCAGCGATTCGTCGGGCGAGAACGCCAGTCCGTTGGGTTTGACGAAGTCGTCGGCCATGCGCTGTACCTCGCCGCTGGCGGGGTCGATGCGGTAGACGTGGCAGGCGCCGATCTCGCTGTCGGCCTTCAGTCCCTCGTAGTCGGAGAGGATGCCGTAGCTCGGGTCGGTGAACCACACGCCGCCGTCCGAATGCACCACCACGTCGTTCGGCGAGTTGAGCCGCTTGCCCTGCCAGTGGGAGGCCAGCACGGTGATGGAGCCGTCGTGCTCGGTGCGCGTCACGCGGCGCGTGAGGTGCTCGCAGCTCACGAGCCGGCCCTGGCGGTCGACGGTATGGCCGTTGGTGTTGTCGGCGGGCTCGCGGAACACGCCCACGGTGCCGGTCATTTCGTCGTAGCGCAGCATGCGGTTGTTCGGAATGTCCGACCACACCAGCGTGCGGTGCGCGGCGAACCAGGCAGGGCCTTCGCACCAGCGCGCGCCGGTCCAAAGCCGCTGCAGGCGCTCGGGGCCGGGAATGCGCGGCTTGAAGCGCGGGTCCAGATGCTCGAAGCCGGTGCCCTCGAGAAAGCCGAAGGGAAGGGTGGCCATGCTGCTCCTTGTGCTCGTGGGTGGGCCTACATCACCGCGCCGACCTGCCACGGCACGAACTCGTTCTGTCCGTAGCCGTGCTGTTCGCTCTTGGAGTGCGCGCCCGAGGCGGTGGCCAGCACCAGCTCGAAGATGCGCTGGCCCATCTCCTGGATGGACGCTGTGCCGTCGACGATCTCGCCGCAGTTGATGTCCATGTCTTCCTCCTGCCGCTGCCACAGCGCCGAGTTGGTCGCCAGCTTGAGCGAGGGGGAGGGCGCGCAGCCGTAGGCCGAGCCGCGCCCCGTGGTGAAGCAGATGAGGTTGGCGCCGCCGGCCACCTGGCCCGTGGCGCTCACCGGGTCGTAGCCTGGCGTGTCCATGTAGACGAAGCCGTGCGCGGTGACCGGCTCCGCGTATTCGTACACCGCCTCGAGGTTGCTGGTGCCGCCCTTGGCCACCGCGCCCAGCGACTTCTCGAGGATGGTGGTGAGCCCGCCCGCCTTGTTGCCCGGCGAGGGGTTGTTGTTCATCTCGCCCTGGTTGATCTCGGTGTAGTGCTCCCACCACTTGATGCGGTCCACCAGCTTCTGGCCGACCTCGCGCTTCACCGCGCGGCGCGTGAGCAGGTGCTCGGCGCCGTACACCTCGGGCGTCTCACTGAGGATGGCCGTGCCGCCGTGCGCCACCAGCAGGTCGACCGCCGCGCCCAGCGCCGGGTTGGCGCTGATGCCCGAGTAGCCGTCCGAGCCGCCGCACTGCAGCCCGATGGTGATGTGCGCCGCGCTGCAGGGCTCGCGCTTCACCGCGTTGGCGCGCGGCAGCATCTCCTCGATGAGCGCCACGCCTTTCTCGACCGTCTTGCGCGTGCCGCCCGTGTCCTGGATGTTGAAGGTGCGGAAGTTCTCGCCCTCGGCCAGGTGGCCGGTCGCGAGCCAGGCGTTGATCTGGTTGGCCTCGCAGCCCAGGCCGACCACCAGCACGCCCGCGAAGTTCGGATGCGTGGCGTAGCCCGTCAGCGTGCGCTCCAGGATCTGCATGCCCATGCCCTGCGTGTCCATGCCGCAGCCGGTGCCGTGCGTGAGCGCGATCACGCCGTCGACGTTCGGGAACGCGGCCAGCGCCTGCGGGTTGGTCTTGCGCGAGAAGTGGTCGGCAATGGCGCGCGCGGCCGTGGCCGAGCAGTTCACGCTGGTCAGCACGCCGATGTAGTTGCGCGTGGCCACGCGGCCGTCCGCACGCTTGATGCCCATGAAGGTGGCTTCGCGCCTGGCGGGCGCGGGCTTCACGTCGGCGCCGAAGGCGTAGTCGCGCTCGAAGTCTCCGGTACTGGCGCCCTTGTCCGGGCCCATGTTCAGGTTCTGCGTGTGCACATGCTCGCCGGCGGCGATGGGCCGGCTCGCGAACCCGATGATCTGGTTGTAGCGGCGCACCGGCTCGCCCTGCGCGATGTCGCGCATCGCGATCTTGTGGCCCGGCGGGATCAGGCCGCGCACGGCCACGTTCTCCACGGTGGTGCCGCCGAGCAGCTGGGAGCGCGCGATGACGACGTCGTCGGCGGGATGGAGTCTGATGTAGGGAGTCATGGTGGGGTGTTCTGCCGGCGCTTCTTGTTTGCTGTCAGGTGGCCTTCGCGCGGCGCCAGCTCGCGCTGAATCTCTGGTGGAACTTGTCCATGTGCTGGTGCATCGCGTCGCGCGCGGCAGCCGCGTCGCGCGCCGCGATGGCGTCGAGGATGGCCTCGTGCTCGCCGATGGCGGCCTGCCACGATTCCATGGTCTCGAAGTAATCGATCATCCGGGCGAAGATCGGCCCGTGCCGCGACTCCCAGAAGCCTTGCACCGTCTCGGTCAGCACCACGTTGCCGCAGGCGTTGACGATGGCCAGGTGGAATGCGCGGTCGCCTTCATGCGGCACCTCGTTGCGCGCGGCGGTCTCGCGCATCGTGCGGATCGCGCGGCGCATGGCGTCCACGTCCTTGCGCTTGCCGTGCTGCGCGGCGGTGGCCGCGGTCTCGCCCTCGACCATGCGGCGCGCGCGAATGATCTCGAGCGGGCCCCATTCGGTACCGGTCGTGGGCGCCTGGGTGCGGTGCGAGCGGTCCAGCACGTACACGCCGGAGCCGGTTCTTATCTCGACCCAGCCTTCCACCTCCAGCGCGATCAGCGCCTCTCGCACCGAGGGGCGGCTCACGCCCAGCTGCTTGGCGAGGTCGCGCTCGGCGGGAATGCGCGCGCCGACGTCGAACTCGCCCTTGGCGATCAGCCCTCGGAGCTGGTCTGCGATCTGGCGGTAGAGGCGCTGGGGTTCGAGAGTCTGGAGCGGCACGAGGTCGGCAAGGGGGTTAAGGGTTGTCCTGAATTGGCCAAGTGGTAAGGCCAATTCAGAATACGATAGACCGCCCGCGACACCATCGGGCCAAACCCGGGGAATCGACGATGAGACTGAAGGGAAAGACCGCGCTGGTCACCGCAGCCGGCCAGGGCATCGGCCACGCGAGCGTTCTGGCCATGGCCGCCGAGGGCGCGCAGGTCTGGGCCACCGACGTCAACGAGAAGCTGCTGGCGCGCTACGCCGGCGTCCCCAACGTCACCGCGCTGAAGCTCGACGTGCTCGACAAGGCCGCCATCGGCGCGCTGGTGGGCAAGCTGCCCGCGCTCGACATCCTCTTCAACTGCGCGGGCGTGGTGCACAACGGCACCATCGAGCAGGCCAGCGACGACGACCTGCTTTTCGCCTTCAGCCTCAACGTGCGCGCGCAGATGTGGACCATCCAGGCCGTGCTGCCCGGCATGCTCGCGGCCGGGCGCGGCAGCATCATCAACATGGCCAGCGTGTGCTCCAGCATGAAGGGGCTGCCCAGCCGCTTCGTCTACGGCACCACCAAGGCTGCGGTGCTGGGCCTCACCAAGAGCGTGGCGGCCGACTACGTGAGCCGCGGCATCCGTTGCAACGCGGTGTGCCCCGGCACGGTCGATACGCCCTCGCTGGGCGAACGCATCAACGCCAACGCCGACCCCGACGCGGCACGCAAGGCCTTCATCGCACGCCAGCCCATGGGCCGGCTCGCGCAGGCCGAGGAGATCGCGCCGGTGGTGGTGTTCCTGGCCAGCGACGAATCGATCTTCGCCACCGGGCAGGCCTTCACCGTCGACGGCGGCATCACGATATGAACCAGCTCGACTTCACCGGCCGCCATGCGGTCGTCACCGGCGGCGCAACGGGCCTGGGCTTCGGCATCGCGCGGCGGCTGCTGGCGTCGGGCGGCAGCGTCACGCTGTGGGACCGCGACGAGGAAGCGGCGCGCAAGGCGGCCGAGTCGCTCGGAGACAGGGCCTTCGCGCTGAAGGTCGACGTGTCGCAGCAGCCTTCGGTGGCCAAGGCCGTCGCGGCCACGCTGGCGCGGGTGCCGCGCATCGACGCGCTGGTCAACAGCGCCGGCATCACGGGCCCGAACAGCAAGCTGTGGGACTACCCGGTGGACGACTGGCGCCAGGTGATGGACGTCAACATCAACGGCGTGTTCCTGTGCTGCCGCGAGGTGGTCGCGCAGATGCGAAAGCAAGGCTATGGCCGCATCGTCAACATCGCCTCGGTGGCAGGCAAGGACGGCAACCCCAACGCCAGCGCCTACAGCGCGAGCAAGGCGGCCGTCATCGGCATGACCAAGTCGCTCGGCAAGGAGCTGGCCGACACCGGCATCCGCGTGAACTGCGTGACGCCCGCGGCGGTGAAGACGGCCATCTTCGAGCAGATGACGCCCGAGCACATCGCCTTCATGCTCTCGAAGATTCCCATGGGCCGCTTCGGCACGGTGGAAGAAGTGGCCGCGATGGTCGGCTGGCTCTGCACCGAAGACTGTTCGTTCTCCACCGGCGCGGTCTTCGACCTCTCCGGCGGCCGCTCCACGTACTGATCAATTCAATGCACTGAAAGGAAAGCATGAAACTCGTCCGCTATGGCAACCCCGGCAAGGAAAAGCCCGGCCTCATCGACGCCGACGGCAAGCTGCGCGACCTGAGCGCCATCGTCAAGGACATCGGTCCCGAGCAACTGGGCGATGCCGCCATTGCCAAGCTGCGCAAGCAGAAGGTCGACAAGCTGCCGCTGGTCAAGGGCAAGCCGCGCTTCGGCAGCCCCGTGGCCAACGTCGGCAAGTTCATCGCCATCGGCCTGAACTATGCGGACCACGCGGCCGAATCCGGCCTGCCGGTACCCAAGGAACCCGTGGTGTTCACCAAGGCCAACAGCTGCATCCAGGGCCCGAACGACCCGGTGATGCTGCCCAAGGGCTCGGTCAAGACCGACTGGGAAGTCGAGCTGGGCGTGGTCATCGGCACGCGCGCGCGCTACGTGTCGCAAAAGAGCGCGCTCGATTACGTGGCCGGCTACTGCACCATCAACGACATCAGCGAACGCGAGTTCCAGATCGAGCGCGGCGGCACCTGGGACAAGGGCAAGGGCTGCGACACCTTCGGCCCCATCGGCCCCTGGCTGGTGACGCGCGACGAGATCGAGAACCCGCAGAAGCTCGCGATGTGGCTCGACCTGAACGGCCAGCGCGTGCAGACCGGCAACACCAAGACCATGATCTTCAGCGTGGCCAAGATCGTCAGCTACGTGAGCCAGTTCATGACGCTGATGCCCGGCGACGTCATCACCACCGGCACGCCGCCCGGCGTGGGCATGGGCATGAAGCCGCCGCTGTTCCTGAAGAAGGGCGACGTGATGACGCTGGGTATCGAAGGCCTGGGCGAGCAGCGCCAGGAAGTGATTCCCTTCAAGCTCTGAGCGCGGTTCTCTGAGATCATCCGGCGGATGACGAGAACGCCGCCGGACCATCGCTCGCAAGTCTTCGGCACGCCCTGGGAGGGCGTGCACGGCACAGCGATGGACAGTGCCCGCCACTATGGCCGGCACTGGCACGCGACCTACGGCGTCGGTTTGCTCGACCACGGCGCGCAAAGCTCGGCCAGCGGCCGAGGCAAGGTCGACGCCTATGCCGGCGACCTGATCACCACCAACCCCGGGGAAGTGCATGACGGCCGTCCGCTGGGCGGCCCGTCGCGGCGTTGGCGCATGGTGTATTTCGATGCGGCCGTGATGGCGGGCATGCGCGGCGATGACACCGGCGGCCATGACGTCGAGCTCACGCGCCCGGTGCTGCGGGACTCGCGCTTGAGCGGGGCGCTGCGCAGCCTGTTCGTGCGGCTCGATGAATGGCAGGCCCTGCATGCGAGCCGCGCCGCCACAGCCGAAGCGCTGGCCTGCGAAGAGTCCTTGGCCGAGGTCTGCGGCCTGCTGCTCGAGGCCCACTCCACCGCGCTGTCGCTGCGCGAGACCGGCGGCGATGTGCGCCGGCTGCGCGAGCGTCTTGCCGACGACCTGCTCGATGCTCCTTCGCTCGAACAGCTTGCCGCGATGGCCGGCCTCAGCAAGTTCCAGGTGCTGCGCCGTTTCGAGAAAGCCTACGGCGTGCCGCCGCATGCCTGGCTGCTGCTGCAGCGCGGCGAGCGTGCGCGCGCCCTGATCCGCCGCGGCGAGAGCCTCGCCGGCGCGGCGGCCGCCAGCGGCTTCGCGGACCAGAGCCACATGACGCGCGTCTTCACACGCCACTTCGGCTTCACGCCCGGGGCCTGGCAGCGGGCACGCGTTCTGTCCTCGCAGTAGCAGCGGCGCTCAGCGCAGCACGCGGATCAACTCGTCGTACACCAGCCGCACGCGCGCCGGTACCGGTGCACGCTGCGCGCGGTACACGTAGATCGGCCAGGGCTCCGGCGCGTCGGCCTCGAGCACCGGCACCAGCGCGCCCGACGCGAGCCCTGGCTCGGCCAGCGAGCCAATCAACTGCGCGAAGCCCAGGCCCGCGAGCACGGCGGCGCCCTCGGCGTCGAAGTCGTCGGTGACGAAGGCGGGCGATGTCACCGCCAGTTGCCGGCCCTTGCTGAAGATCATCGGCCACGGCCGCCCCGACATGCGGTCGATCAGTGCGGTGAGCGGCATGCCCGCGAGCGCGTCGATGTTCTTCGGCAGGCCGGTGCGCGCGATGAGCGACGGCGCGGCCACCACATGCAGCGCCATCTTGCCCACCGGTCGCGCCACGAAGCGCGCGTCGCGCAGCGGCCCGACGCGCACGCCGATGTCGATCTGCTGGTCGACCATGTCGGCATGCTCCTCCGACACGCGCAAATCGAGCAACAGGCCCGGGTGCGCGGCGAGCATCGGTGCCAGCGCCTGCGGAATCAACCGGCGGCCGAAGATGCCCGGCGCCGTGACCCGCACCGTGCCTTCGTGCTGCGAAAGCGCGCGCCGGTCGGTGCGGTGGAACAGCTCGTCCACGCCGCCCACCGCCACGCGCGCACGCTCGGCGAGCTGCCGGCCGAAGTCGGTGAGCTGCACGCCGCGCGTGCTTCGGTGAAAGAGCGGCTCGCCCAGTTCGTCTTCGAGTTCGCGCACCGCGCGCGTCACCACCTGCGGCGACACCGACAGGCGCACGGCCGCGTCGCGGAAATTGGCGGCGTCGGCGGCGGCGCAGAAAACGCGCAGGGCTTCGAGGCGGTTGGACATGGGAAGTTGGGTATTCCTGTTTCAGGAATTCTGAAGTCGCCAGAGTTTCATTTACGGGAACAGTTGGATTTTCCACACTCGGTGCATCTCTTCAACACCCAGCAAGGAAAACCGCCATGACATCCGTTCAAGACAACATCAAAGGCAAGGTCGCCATCGTCACCGGCGCGAGCAGCGGGCTCGGCGAATCGACCGCGCGCCACCTGGCCGCGCGCGGCGCCAGGGTCGTGCTCGCGGCCCGCCGCACCGAGCGGCTCGAGAAGCTTGTCGCCGAAATCCGCGAAGCCGGCGGCGAGGCCATCGCCGTGGCCACCGACGTGGCCAAACGCGCCGATCTCGAAAAGCTCGCAGTCGCCACGGTGGAAGCCTTCGGCCGCATCGACGTGCTGGTCAACAACGCGGGCGTGATGCCGCTGTCGCCCATCGAGAAGCTCAAGGTCGACGAGTGGGACCGCACCATCGACGTCAACATCAAGGGCGTGCTGTACGGCATCGCCGCCGTGCTGCCGCGCATGCAGGCGCAGGGCAGCGGGCACATCGTCAACATCGCGTCGATCGCCGGGCTGAAGGTGTTCACGCCCATCGGCACCGTCTACAGCGCGACCAAGTACGCGGTGCGCGCCATCTCCGAAGGGCTGCGCGTCGAAATGGGCAACAGCGGCGTGCGCGTGACCGTCGTGTCGCCCGGCGCGGTGGAGTCGGAACTGAAGTTCGGCAGCACCGACGCCGAGAGCGCAGCCGGCGTGAAGGCGTTCTACGAAGCCAACCAGATCCCGGCGGATTCGGTGGCGCGCGCCGTCGTCTACGCGGTGGAGCAGCCGGCGGACGTGGACATCAACGAAGTGGTGCTGCGGCCGGTGTCGCAGGAGTTCTGAGCCGGCAGGCGAGGGGAGGGCCCGATTGCGGCTCTTCCGTGCATCCCATTAACCTTCTCTCGCTGAAGGTCTTTGGCAGCCAAAAGTGCGAAGTCCCTGCAAAATAGAACGACCGTTCGTTTTTGTTTGGGAGTTCCACGATGTCCGCCACTGCCGTCCCCGCCAAGCCCGCCCGTGCTGCCCAGAAGGGCCAGCAGACCAAGGCAGTCATCGTCGACGCCGCGCTGGCGCTGGCCGCGCAAATCGGGCTCGAGGGCCTGTCGATCGGCGCCGTGGCTGAAATCACCAAGATGAGCAAGTCGGGCGTTTTCGCCCACTTCGGCTCGCGCGAGGAACTGCAGATCTCGGTGGTGCGCGAGTATCACGCCCGCTTCGAGCAGGAAGTGTTCTTCCCCGCGCTGAATGCGCCGCGCGGCCTGCCACGCTTGCGCGCCATGTTCGCCAACTGGATGAAGCGCACGTCGACCGAGATCGACTCGGGCTGCATCTACATCAGCGGCGCGTCCGAATTCGACGACCGACCGGGCCCGGTGCGCGACGCGCTGGTCGAGTCGGTCAGCATCTGGCAGGCGGCCGTGCTGCGCGCCATCGTGCAGTCGCAGAGCGAAGGCCATCTGCGCGCCGACGCCGACGAGCGCCAGGTGGCATTCGAGATCCACGGCCTGATCCTCGCGCTGCACTACGAGGCGCGCTTTCTTCAGGTGCCCGGCTCCATCGGCCGCGCCAACACCGGCTTCGACAACATCCTCGCGCGCAGCGCCACGCCCAGTGCGCCGCAGCCCGATTCGGCAGCCGCCGCTGCCGCGCCCACCGCCCGCCGTCTCAAGACCGTGCGCTGAGAAAAGCGCGCGCTCCCGTTTTCGTCTTCCCTTTTCTTTTTCTATCTAGCTTCGACCAGGAGAGTTCCGGATGCCTACCTACAACCCGCCCGTGCGTGACATGCAGTTCGTGCTGCACGAAGTGCTCAACGTCACCGAGGAACTCAAGGCGCTTCCGGCCCATGCCGAGACCGATGCCGACACCATCAACGCGGTGATCGAAGAGGCCGGCAAGTTCGCCGCCGAAGTGACCTTCCCGCTGAACATCAGCGGCGACGAAGAGGGCTGCACGCTCGACAAGGCCACGCACGAAGTCAAGACGCCCAAGGGCTTCAAGGATGCCTACGCCAAGTACGTCGAAGGCGGCTGGCCCGCGCTGTCGTGCGACCCGGCCTTCGGCGGCCAGGGCCTGCCCTTCGTGGTCAACCAGTGCCTGTTCGAGATGCTCAACAGCGCCAACCAGGCCTGGACCATGTACCCCGGCCTCTCGCACGGCGCCTACGAGGCGCTGGCCGCGCACGGCACCGAAGAGCAGAAGAAGACCTACCTGCCCAAGCTCACCAGCGGCGAGTGGACCGGCACCATGTGCCTGACCGAACCTCATTGCGGCACCGACCTCGGCCTGCTGCGCACCAAGGCCGAGCCGCAGGCCGACGGCACCTACCGCATCACCGGCAGCAAGATCTTCATCTCGGCCGGCGAGCACGACATGACGGACAACATCATTCACCTGGTGCTGGCCCGCCTGCCTGATGCGCCGAAGGGGAGCAAGGGCATCAGCCTGTTCGTGGTGCCGAAGTTCAAGGTCAAGGCCGACGGCTCGCTGGGCGAACGCAACCCGATCTTCTGCGCCGGCCTGGAGCACAAGATGGGCATCCACGGTAACGCCACCGCGCAGATCGTGATCGAAGGCGCCACCGGCACGCTGGTGGGCGAGCCCAACAAGGGCCTGGCCGCGATGTTCGTGATGATGAACGCCGCCCGCCTGGGCGTGGGCAACCAGTCGCTGGGCCTGACCGAAGTGGCCTACCAGAACGCGCTGGCCTACGCCAAGGACCGTATCCAGATGCGCTCGCTGTCGGGCGTGAAGGCCAAGGACAAGGAAGCCGACCCCATCATCGTGCACCCCGACGTGCGCAAGATGCTGCTCACCGCCAAGGCCTACGCCGAAGGCGGCCGCGCGCTGCAGATCTTCTGCACGCTGCTGCTCGACAAGGAACACAACCATCCCGACGAGAAGGTGCGCAAGGACTCGGGCGAACTGGTCGCGCTGCTGACCCCCATCGTCAAGGCCTTCATCACCGACAACGGCCACATCTCGACCAACGCCTGCATGCAGGTGTTCGGCGGCCACGGCTTCATCAAGGAATGGGGCATGGAGCAGTTCGTGCGGGACAACCGCATCAACATGATCTATGAAGGCACCAACACCATCCAGTCGCTGGACCTGCTGGGCCGCAAGGTGCTGGGCAACAACGGCGCCTCGCTCAAGAAGTTCGGCAAGCTCGTGGGCAAGCTGGTGGAGGAAGAAGGCGTGAACGAGAAGATGGCCGAGTTCATCAATCCGATCGCCGGCCTGGGCGACCAGCTCACCAAGTTCACCACCGAGATCGGCTTCAAGGGCTTCCAGAACCCCGACGAAGTGGGCGCTGCCGCGGTGGACTACCTGCGCGTGGCCGGTCACTTCGTGTTCGGCTACCTGTTCGCCCGCATGGCGCAGGTGGCCCTGCGCGAAATCGCCGCCGGCAACAACGACCCGTTCTACGTCGCCAAGCTGCAGACCGCGCGCTTCTACTTCGCCAAGCTGTTCCCCGAGACCGCGACGCTGATGCGCACCGCGCGCGCCGGCAGCAAGGTGCTGATGGACACCGACGCGGCACTGGCCTGAGTGGTAGTACTGTCTCGTCTTCCCTCAACTTCCCGGAACCGCCGATCATGAAGACAACACTTGCCGCCCTCCTGTTCGCCGCCACCGCCGCTTCGGCCATGGCCCAGACCACGCCGGTGGGGCTGTGGCGCAACGTGGACGACAAGACGGGCGAGGTCAAGGCCGAGATCAGCATCGCCGAGACCGGCGGCGGCCTGTCCGGGCGCATCGAGAAGGCGCTGGGCAAGGACGCCAAGCCCGGCGCCGTCTGCAGCGAATGCAGCGACGACCGCAAGGACAAGCCCATGGTCGGCCTCGACATCATCCGCGGCGGCAAGAAGGCCGAGGGCAAGGACGTCTGGGAAGGCGGAAAGATCCTCGACCCCGAGAACGGCAAGGAATACCGCGCCAGCTTCACGCCCGTCGACGGCGGCAAGAAGCTCGAAGTGCGCGGCTACCTGGGCCCCTTCTGGCGCACCCAAACCTGGAACCGTGTGCAGTAAGTAGCGGCGCACGGTTTCCCACAACACATACCAAGCAACATGTCCCGATTTCAAGTGAAGAAGGTCGCCGTGCTCGGCGCCGGCGTGATGGGCGCGCAGATTGCGGCCCATCTCGTCAACGTGCGCGTGCCCGTTGTCCTGTTCGATCTGGCCGCAAAGGAAGGCCCGAAGAACGGCATCGTCACCCGCGCCATCGACAACCTCAAGAAGCTCAAGCCCGCGCCGCTGGGCGACGTGGCCGACGCCGTGCTGATCGAGCAGGCCAACTACGAAGACGACCTTGCCAGGCTCGGCGAGTGCGACCTCGTCATCGAGGCCATTGCCGAGCGCATGGACTGGAAGCTCGACCTCTACAAGAAGATCGCGCCTCACGTCGCCAAGCATTCGATCCTGGCCTCGAACACCTCGGGCCTGTCGATCACCAAGCTCAGCGAGGCGCTGCCCGAAGCCCTGAAGCCGCGCTTCTGCGGCATTCACTTCTTCAACCCGCCGCGCTACATGTTCCTGGTGGAGCTGATCAACACGCCCACCACCCAGCCGCAGGTGCTCGACGACCTCGAGGCCTTCGTCACCAGCACGCTCGGCAAGGGCGTGGTGCGCGCGCACGACACGCCCAACTTCATCGCCAACCGTGTCGGCATTGCCGGCATGCTGGCCACGCTGAAGGAAGTCGAGAAGTTCGGTTTGACGCCCGACGTGGTGGACGACCTCACCGGCAAGAAGCTGGGCCGCGCGAGCTCGGGCACCTTCCGCACCGCCGACGTGGTGGGCCTGGACACCATGGCCCACGTCGTGAAGACGCTGCAGGACAACCTCAACGCAGAGACCGATCCGTTCTACGCCAACTTCGCGACGCCGCCGGTGCTCGCCAAGCTGCTCGAACTGGGCAACCTGGGCCAGAAGACCAAGGCCGGCTTCTTCAAGAAGGTCGGCCGCGACATCCTGCGCTTCGACCTGAAGAGCGGCGAGTACGTGCCCGCCGGCGCCAAGGCCGACGAGGTGTACGGCCGCATGCTCAAGAAGCCTGCTGGCGAGCGCCTGAAGCTGCTGCGCGAGAGCGAAGGACCGCAGGGCCAGTTCCTCTGGGCCATCCTGCGCGACGGCTTCCACTACGCCGCCGTGCACCTGGGCGACATCGCCGAGAGCGCGCGCGACATCGACTTCGCCATGCGCTGGGGCTTCGGCATGAAGCAGGGCCCGTTCGAGCTGTGGCAGGAAGCCGGCTGGGCGCAGGTCGCCAAGTGGATCCAGGAAGACATCGACGCCGGCAAGGCGCTGAGCACCGCGCCGCTGCCCAAGTGGGTGTTCGAAGGCCCCGTGGCCGAAGCCGGCGGCGTGCACACGCCAGAAGGCTCCTGGAGCGCATCGCAGAATAAGTTCGTGCCGCAGCGCCGTCTGCCCGTGCATGACCGCCAGCTGTTCCCCGAGAGCGTGCTCGGCGCGAACGCCGCCGACGCCAACACGGCCGGCACCACCATCAGCGACGAAGGCGACGTGCGCGTGTGGACGCTGGACGGTGAAGTGCTCATCGCCAGCATCCATTCGAAGATGCACGCCATCAGCCCCGACGTGGCCGAGGCGCTGGGCGCCGCGGTCGACCTGGCCGAAGCCGAATACAAGGGCCTGGTGATCTGGTCGCCCGACGAGATGTTCTCGGTCGGCGCCGACCTGCAGGCGATGCTGCCGGCCTTCGTGGTCGCGGGCATCGGCGCGGTCGAAGGCGCGGAAGAAGAGCTGCAGAACGTGATGCTCAAGATCCGCTATGCCAACGTGCCGGTGATCTCCGCCGTGCGCGGCCTGGCACTGGGCGGCGGTTGCGAGCTGGCCGTGTACTCGGCCAAGCGCGTCGCCGCGATGGAAAGCTACATCGGCCTGGTCGAAGTGGGCGTGGGCCTGATCCCGGGCGCCGGCGGCCTGACCTACATCGCGCGCCGCGCGGCCGAGAATGCATCGGCCTCGACGGGCACCGACCTGCTGCCTTTCCTGACCGAAGGTTTCACCGCCGCCGCGATGGCGAAGGTGGGCACCGGCGCGCTCGACTCGAAGAAGCTGGGCTACCTGCTCGACAGCGACGTGATCGTGCCGAACAAGGACGAGCTGCTGTACGTGGCGCTGCAACAGGCCAAGGCCATGGCCGACGCCGGCTACCGCCCGCCGCTTCGCCGCACCTTCCGCGTGGCGGGCCGCAGCGGCGCCGCCACCATCAAGGGCCAGCTCGTGAACATGCGCGACGGCGGCTTCATCAGCGCGCACGACTTCCACATCGCCAGCCTGATCGCCAATGTGGTGACTGGCGGCGACGTGGATGCGGGTTCGCTCGTGACGGAGGAATATCTGATGACGCTGGAACGCAAGGCGTTCTGCTCGCTCATCGTGCATCCGAAGACGCAGGAGCGGATCATGGGGATGCTGAGCACGGGCAAGCCGGTGCGGAACTGAAGCGGGTATCCCTCTTTCTCCTTCCCCCTCTGGGGGAAGGCAGGGATGGGGGCAAGCAGCCTATGCAAAACCAATCCACTCCCAACGCGCAGCAGAACGCCCGTACGCTGCGACGCGAAATGACCGACTCCGAGCGCAAGCTCTGGAGCGGGCTGCGCAGCGAGCAGTTGGGAGTGAAGTTTCGCAGGCAGCATCCGCTTGGCAACTACATCGCCGATTTCGCGTGCCTCGAGCCGAAGCTGATCGTCGAACTCGACGGATCTCAACACCAGGCACAGGCCGGCTACGACGCCCGACGTGACGCCTTCCTGCGTGCGCAGGGATTCGAAGTACTTCGCTTCGGCTCGAACGATCCGTTTGTCAATCTTGAAGGGGTGCTGCAGGCCATCGTCAATCGACTGGATGAATTGACGGCCGTCTGCCCCCATCCCAGCCTTCCCCCAGAGGGGGAAGGAGCCCAATCCAGGAGCCATCCATGAAACAAGTCCAAGACGCCTACATCGTCTCCGCCACCCGCACCCCCATCGGCAAGTCGCACCGCGGCTACTTCCGCAACTACCGCCCCGACGACCTGCTGGCCACCACGCTGCGCGCCGCGCTGGCTGCCGTGCCCAGCCTCGATCCAAAGGCCATCGAAGACATCATCTGCGGCTGCGCGATTCCCGAATCGCAGCAGGGCCTGAACGTCGCGCGCATCGGCGCGGTGCTGGCCGGCCTGCCGACCAGCGTCGGCGGCATCACCGTCAACCGCTTCTGCGCATCGGGCCTGTCGGCCGTGCAGATGGCCGCCGACCGCATCCGCGTCGGCGAGGCCGACGTGATGATCGCTGCCGGCGTCGAGAGCATGAGCATGGTGCCGATGATGGGCAACTCGCCCTCGCTGTCGCCCTCGATCTTCGAGCGCGAAGGTGATGTGGGCATCGCCTACGGCATGGGCCTCACCGCCGAGAAGGTCGCGCAGCAGTGGAAGGTGAGCCGCGAGGCGCAGGACGAGTTCGCGCTCGCCTCGCACCAGAAGGCGCTGGCCGCGCAGAAGGCCGGCAAGTTCGCCGACGAGATCACGCCCATCGAAGTGACCGACCGCACGCCGAACCTCGAGACCGGCGAATCGATCGCCAAGACCCGCACCGTCAACCTCGACGAAGGCGCGCGCCCCGACACCAGCCTCGAAGGCCTGGCCAAGCTGCGCACCGTGTTCGCCGCGCGCGGCACGGTGACGGCCGGCAACAGCTCGCAGACCTCGGACGGCGCCGGCGCGCTGATCCTGGCCAGCGAGAAGGCGGTGAAGCAATACGGCCTCACGCCGCTCGCGCGCTTCGTGAGCTTCGCGAGCAAGGGCGTGCCGCCGCACATCATGGGCATCGGCCCGATCGAGGCGATTCCGGCCGCGCTGCGCTATGCGGGCCTGAAGCACGAGGACATCGACTGGTTCGAACTGAACGAAGCCTTCGCCGCGCAGTCGCTCGCCGTCATCAACACGCTGGGCCTCGATCCGTCGAAGGTCAACCCGATGGGCGGCGCCATCGCGCTGGGCCATCCGCTGGGTGCCACGGGCGCCATCCGCTCGGCCACCGTGGTGCACGCGCTGCGTCGCGAGAACCTGAAGTACGGCATGGTCACGATGTGCGTGGGCATGGGGCAGGGCGCAGCCGGTATTTTCGAAAGGGTCTGACCCGCAGCGCGCAAGACACCGCTACGAGTGTCGGCACAACGAAGGAGACAACTTCATGCAGACGCAGCAGCAGCTTCCGGTCGACGGCGGCGCGCAGCAACTGGCGGTGCGCCGCTACGAGCCCGTCGGCGCGCCGCGCGCCAGCATCGTCATCGGCGGTGCGATGGGCGTGCGCCAGTCCTTCTACGAACCCTTCGCGCAGTGGCTTGCCGAGCAGCAGGGCCTGCGCGTCTGGACCTTCGACTACCGGGGCTCGGGCGACTCGCGCGGCAACGAGCCGTTGCGCGAAGTGAAGGCCGACCTGTTCGACTGGGCCCGCGACTACGAAGCAGTGATCGATGCCGCCAAGACCGCGCTGCCCGATGAGCCGCTCTACCTGCTGGGCCACAGCCTCGGCGCGCAGCTGCCGGGCTTCCTGCAGCGGCCCGAGCAGGTCGACGGCCTCGTCAGCATCGCGGCGGGCAGCGGCTACTGGCGCGAGAACGCGCCGAAGCTCAAGCGCGGCATCCTCTACTTCTGGTTCGTGCTGGTGCCGCTGGTCACGCGGCTGTTCGGCTACTTCCCTGGCCGCAAGCTGAGGAAGGTGGGCGACCTGCCGCGCGGCGTGATCCTGCAGTGGCGGCGCTGGTGCCTCAATCCGCGCTACAGCGTGGGCGCCGAAGGCAAGCTCGCGTCGCAGAGCTACAACCGCGTGCGCTTTCCGGTGCTCGCGCTGTCGATGACCGACGACGAACTCATGACGCTCGCGGGCACGCAAAGCCTCGTGAGCTTCTATGCCGGCGCGCCGAGCGCGGTCGAGCGCATCGCGCCGGCCGACGTGCAGGCGCGGCGCATCGGCCACTTCGGTTTCTTCCGCGAGCAGTTCAGCCAGAGCCTGTGGCCGAGCACGGCCGACAAGCTGCACAGGCTGGCTTCGCTTACCGCAGTGCAGCACGCCGGCGTCCCGCACACGACTGCGTGAGCGCACCCACCGGAGGCACACTGCCGATCATGACGACGAGCACGCACCCCTTCGACAAAGCCCTGACGATCCACCACAGCGACCTTCGCGTGGGGCACTTCACCGGCACCACCAGCCCCGACTACTGGAACATGGTCGGGCCCTTCGGCGGCACCACCGCGGCCCTCGTGCTGCAGTCGGTGATGCAGCACCCCGATGTGCTCGGCACGCCCATCGCGCTCACCGTCAACTACGCCGCCGCGCTCGAAGCCGGCGCGTTCGACATCCAGGCCACGGCCGTGCGCACCAACCGCTCGACACAACACTGGACGGTGCAGATCACCCAGCCCGGTACCGGCGGCGCGCCCAACATGACGACCACCGCCACCGTGGTGACGGCCGCGCGCCGCGACACCTGGGGCGAGAGCGACATGCCGATGCCCGAGTCGCCGAGGCCCGAGGCGGTCGAGCGCATGACCATCGGCCCCTCCGGCGTGGCCTGGATCAACCAGTACGAGATGCGCCCCTTCAGCGGTGGCATTCCCTCGAAGTGGGACGCCAGCCTGCACCACAGCGAGACGCGCATCTGGCTGCGCGACGCGCAACCGCGGCCCCTGGACTTCGCCTCGCTCGCCGCGATGAGCGACATGTTCTATCCGCGCGTGTGGCTGCGCCGCGCGAAGCACGTGCCGGCGGGCACGGTGTCGATCACCACCTACTTCCACGCCGGGCCGGAGCAACTGGCCGAGGTCGGCACGGGCTATCTGCTGGGCCGCGCGGCGGGGCAGCAGTTCTTCAACGGTTTCTTCGACCAGTCGGCGCATCTGTGGAGCGAGAAGGGCGTGCTGCTGGCCACCTCGAACCAGATCGTCTACTACAAGGAATGAACATGGCTACTCTGCAAAAGGCCGCACTCATCGTCGGCGCCGGCGACGCCACCGGCGGTGCCATTGCCCGCCGTTTCGCGCGCGAGGGCTTCGCCACCTGCGTCACGCGGCGCAGCCTCGACAAGCTGCAGCCGCTGGTCGCGCAGATCGAGGCCGACGGTGGCCGCGCGCATGCCTTTGCCTGCGACGCGCGCAAGGAAGAAGAAGTGGTCGCGCTCGTCGAGCAGATCGAATCGACCATCGGGCCGATCGAGGTGATGGTGTTCAACATCGGCGCCAACGTGCCCGAGAGCATCCTGAACGAGACCGCGCGCAAGTACTTCAAGGTGTGGGAGATGGCCTGCTTCTCGGGCTTTCTCAACGGCCGCGAAGTGGCGAAGCGGATGGTGGCGCGCGAGATTCCCCAGGGAGGCCATCGCGGCACGATCATCTTCACCGGCGCCACGGCATCGCTGCGCGGCGCGGCCAACTTCGGCGCCTTCTCGGGTGCCAAGATGGCGTTGCGCGCGCTGGCCCAGTCGATGGCGCGCGAGCTTGGACCGCAGGGCATTCATGTGGCGCACGTGGTGGTCGACGGCGCCATCGACACCGAATTCATCCGCAGCAACTTCCCCGAGCGCTATGCGCTGAAGGAAAACGACGGCATCCTGAACCCCGACCACATCGCCGACAGCTACTGGATGCTCCATGCCCAGCCGCGCGACGCATGGACGCACGAACTCGACCTGCGGCCCTGGTCCGAGAAGTTCTGAAGAATTCCGCGAAGGAGACAACGCCAATGACCAAATCCGTCGACTTCTATTTCGACTTCGGCAGCCCCGCCGCCTACCTGGCCGCGACGCAGCTGCCGCATGTCTGCGCCGACACCGGCGCCGAGCTGGTGTGGAAGCCCATGCTGCTCGGCGGCGTGTTCCAGGCGACGGGCAACCACTCGCCCGCCGAGATCAAGCCCAAGGGGCCCTACATGACGGCAGACCTGAAGCGCTTCGCCAGGCGCTACGGCGTGCCCTTCGCGCACAACCCGCACTTTCCGATCAACACGCTGCTGCTGATGCGCGGGGCCACCGGCATCCAGATGAAGGAGCCGGAGCGCTTCGGCGCATACGTCGATGCGGTCTACCACGCGATGTGGGTCGAACCCCGGAACCTCAACGACTCCGCCACCGTCGGCGCCGTCTTGCAAAATGCAGGCTTCGACGCCGCGGGGCTGCTCGCGCTGGCCGGCGCGCAGGAAACCAAAGACCGGCTCAAGGCCGTCACGCAGGAAGCAGTGGATCGCGGCGTGTTCGGCGCGCCCACCATGTTCGTCGGCGACGAAATGTTCTGGGGCCAGGACCGGCTCGAATTCGTACGCGAAGCACTTGCCGCCGCCTGAGGGCGGCACACCACCCGTTCTATCCAAGGATTTTTTATGAGCGACATCCTCGTCCACACCGAAGCTGGTGTGATGACCATCACCTTCAATCGCGTCGACAAGAAGAACTCGATCACCAGCAGCATGTACGCCGAACTGGCTGCAGCGCTGGCCACGGCCGAAAGCGAAGCGGCCGTGCGCTGCGTGCTGATCCAGGGCGACCCGACGATCTTCAGCGCGGGCAACGACATCGGCGACTTCCTCAACGGCCCGCCGTCGACCGAAGAATCGCCGGTGTTCCGCTTCCTGCGCGGCATCGCGACCTTCCCCAAGCCCATCGTCGCCTCGGTGTGCGGCCCGGCCGTGGGCATCGGCACCACGATGCTGTTCCACTGCGACCTGGTCTATGCGGGCGACAACGCGGCCTTCTCGATGCCTTTCGTGAACCTGGGCCTGTGCCCCGAGGCGGCCTCGAGCCTGCTGGTGCCGCAGATGCTGGGCTATCACCGCGCGGCCGAGGCGCTGCTGCTGGGCGAGCCTTTCATGGCCGAGGCCGCGCTCGAAGTGGGCCTGGTCAACCGCGTGGTGCCGCCGACCGAAGCCAACGGCATCGCGCAGATGCAGGCCCGCAAGCTCGCCGCCAAGCCGCTGAGCGCGCTGATCGAGACCAAGCGCCTGCTGAAGAAGGCGCAGATGCCCGCCGTGCTCGAGCGCATGGGCGAGGAGGGCGCGAGCTTCGGCCGCATGCTGCGCGAACCGGCGGCGCGCGAGGCCTTCGGTGCGTTCATGGAGAAGCGCAAGCCTGATTTCTCGAAGGTCTGATCGAGGTGTTTCCGCACTTGCGCGCGTACACTGTCCCGCGTGCAAGTTTCAGGGATCAGAACTCTCGCAACGCCCGACCAGCGGGCGAATGATGCTACTGAAAAAGTAGCATGCCAGCCGGTGCGCCGGCGTACTTTGGGCTTGCTTGCGGGCGCGTTGGTCGCCGCGCCCGCACTGGTTTTCGCGCGGGTGCGGCCGCTGCGCATCGGCGTCATCGGCTCGTGGTCCGGGCCCTATGCGGGCGGCGGTCGCCAGTTCGATGCGGGCATGGCGGTCTGGCTGGCCGCGCACAACCACCACATCGCGGGCCGGCCGGTCGAACTGCTGCGGCGCGACGTGCCCGGCAGCGCGCCCGACCAGGCACGGCGCCACGCGCAGGACCTCGTGGAAAGCGAAAAGGTCGACCTGCTCAGCGGGCTCGACTTCAGCTCCAACGCCTATGCCGTGGGCGCCGTCGCGGCGCAGGCCCGGATGCCCCTCATCGTGATGAACGCCGCTTCATCGGGCATCACGGCGCGCTGCCCGTTCGCGGTGCGGGTTTCTTTCACCATTGCGCAGGTCACGCTGCCGCTGGCGCGCTGGGCGCTCCAGCAGGGGCTGCGCGACGTCTGCACGGTGGTGGCCGACTACGCCTCGGGCGTCGATGCCGAGAGCGCCTTCGTCTCGGGCATCACCGCGGGCGGCGGGCGGGTCGGCGCGATGCTGCGGGTGCCGCTGGCCACGCTCGACTACTCGGCCTACATGCTGCGGCTGCGCGAGCTCAAGCCGCAGGCGGTGTTCTTCTTCCTGCCCTCGGGGCAGATGCCGGCCGGCTTCCTCAAGTTCTGGCGCGACCGCGGCATGGCCGACACCGGTATCCGACTGCTCTCGACCGGCGACGCCACCGACGACAACTACCTCCAGGGCATCGGCGAGCTGGCCGACGGCCTGGTCACCAGCCATCACTATTCGTTTGCGCACGAATCCACGGCCAACCGGCGCTTCACGGGCGTCTTCGAGACCGAATACGGCAGCCACCTGCGGCCGGGCTACTTCGCGGTCGCTGCGCACGATGCGCTCGCGGCCATCGACGCGGCAATGAGCTCGCCCGCCGCGCGCGGCAACGCGGGCGGGGAGCGGCTGGTGGATGCGTTCCGGGGCCTGAAGCTCGACAGCCCGCGCGGCCCGCTCGAGATCGACGCCCACACGCGCGACGTGGTGCAGACCGTCTACATCCGCCGCGTGGAGCGCCAGGGCGGGCGCTGGATCAACCGCGAGTTCGAGCGCTTCGAGCGGGTGCGCGACCCCGGCGTCTGAGCCTGCCCGATCAGGGCTGCTGTTCGATCGGGCGCGGGCGGCCGTTGTCGTCTATTGCAACGTAGGTGAAGGTGGCCTGCGTCACCTTGATGTATTCGCCCTGCGCGCGGAAGCGTTCGGCGAACACCTCGACCGTTACCGTGACCGAGGTGCGCCCGATGCGCACCAGCTTCGAATAGAACGAGAGGATGTCGCCCAGCCGCACCGGCTGCTTGAAGATGAACTCGTTCACGGCCACCGTGGCCTGGCGGCCCTTGGCGTAGCGCGCCGGGATCACCGAGCCGGCCAGGTCGCACTGCGCCATGACCCAGCCGCCGAAGATGTCGCCGTTGGCATTGCAGTCCGCCGGCATCGGAATGACCTTGAGCACCAGCTCCATGTCGGTGGGCAGGCTCTTGAGGGTGGCAGCGGCGGCGGCACTGGAAGTATCTGACATGGGCACAATCTGGAACAAACAAGCAACCACGATTGTCCTCCATGCGCCGCGGCGGCGAAGCCCTCACCCCCTCCCACACCGTGTCCGGCCATCCGCCGGAGCGCGGCGACCGTTCCGACTGGGCGACGCTGCGGCGCCTGTTTCCCTACCTCTGGCAGTACAAGTGGCGGGTGATCGCCGCGCTCACGTTCATGGTGGGCGCCAAGGTGGCCAACGTGGGCGTGCCGGTGCTGCTGAAGAACCTGGTCGACACCATGACGCCCAAGCCGGACATGGCCCAGGCGCTGCTCATCGTGCCCATCGGCCTGCTGCTGGCCTACGGCCTGCTGCGCTTTTCCACGGCGCTCTTCGGCGAGCTGCGCGAGCTGATCTTCGCCAAGGCCACCGAGGGCACGGCGCGGCAGATCGCGCTGGAAGTGTTCGGCCACCTTCATTCGCTGAGCCTGCGCTTTCATTTGGAGCGCCAGACCGGCGGCATGACGCGCGACATCGAGCGCGGCACGCGCGGCGTGCACTCGCTCATCTCGATGTCGCTCTACAGCATCGTGCCGACCATCATCGAACTGGTGCTGGTGCTCTGCATCCTGGGCGTGAAGTTCGATTCGCTGTTCGTGTGGATCACTTTGGCGGCGCTGGTGCTGTACATCACCTTCACGGTCACGGTGACGGAATGGCGCACGCAGTTCCGCAAGACCATGAACGAGCTCGACTCCATGGCCCAGAGCCGTGCGGTCGATTCGCTGCTGAACTACGAGACCGTCAAGTACTTCAACAACGAGGAGTTCGAGGCAAAGCGCTACGACGCCAGCCTCGACCGCTACCGCAAGGCCGCCATCAAGAGCCAGCGCACGCTGAGCATGCTCAACACCGGGCAGCAGGCGCTGATTGCCATCAGCCTGGTGCTGATGCTGTGGCGCGCCACCTCGGGCGTGGTCGATGGGCGCATGACGCTGGGCGACCTGGTGATGGTCAACGCCTTCATGATCCAGCTCTACATTCCGCTCAACTTCCTGGGCGTGATCTACCGCGAGATCAAGCAGAGCCTGACCGACCTCGACAAGATGTTCGTGCTGATGGAAAAAGAGCGCGAGGTGCGCGACGCGCCCGAGGCGCAGCCGCTGGCCGGCACCGATTCGACGGTGCGCTTCGAGGACGTGAGCTTCGCCTACGAGCCCGCGCGGCCGATTCTCAAGCATGTGAGCTTCGAGATCCCGGCCGGCAAGACGGTGGCGGTGGTCGGGCCTTCGGGCTCGGGCAAGTCCACGCTGGCGCGCCTGCTGTACCGCTTCTACGACGTGCAGCACGGACACATCACCATCGGTGGCGAAGACATCCGCGACGTGACCCAGTCGAGCGTGCGCCGCGCCATCGGCATCGTGCCGCAGGACACGGTGCTGTTCAACGACACGGTCGAATACAACATCGCCTACGGCCGCCCCGGCGCCACGCGCGAAGAGGTGGAGGCCGCCGCGCGTGCCGCGCGCATCCACGACTTCATCTCGGCCACGCCCAAGGGCTACGAAACGACCGTGGGCGAGCGCGGGCTGAAGCTCTCGGGCGGCGAGAAGCAGCGCGTGGCCATCGCGCGCACGCTGCTGAAGAACCCGCCCATCGTGATCTTCGACGAGGCCACCTCGGCGCTCGATTCGGCCAACGAGCGCGCCATCCAGTCGGAACTCAAGAGCGCCGCGCAGGACAAGACCACGCTGGTCATCGCGCACCGCCTGTCGACGGTGGTCGACGCGCACGAGATCCTGGTGCTGGAGTCGGGCGTGATCGTCGAGCGCGGCACGCATGCCGAGCTGCTCGCGAAGCAGGGCCGCTACGCGCAGATGTGGGCTTTGCAGAAGAGCGAAGCAACACCGCTGATGTAGCGCGATCATCCATTTCTTTTTATCGATCCCAGGAGTTCAGACGTGTCGACCAAGATTCCCCTGCTGGTGCTCAGCAGCCTCTCGAGCGCCCACCAGGCCCAGATCGGCGAGGTCTACGACATGACCTACGCCTTCGGCGCGGCCCAGCGAGCGGCCGCCATCGCCGAGCACGGCAAGAAGTTCCGCGCGGTGCTGACCATCGGCGTCATCGGCATCACGCCCGAGGAGATCGCGGCCATGCCCGCGGTGGAACTGATCTGCTGCATGGGCGCGGGCTACGAAGGCGTGCCGCTCGAAGTCACGCGCGCGCGCGGCATCGTGACGGCCAACGGCGCGGGCACCAACGACGACTGCGTGGCCGACCACGCCTTCGGCCTGCTGATCGGCATCGTGCGCGAGTTCCGCAAGCTCGACCGTCTGTGCCGAGAGGGCGTCTGGCGCGAAGCCATTCCGCAGCCGCCGAACGTGTCGGGCAAGAAGCTGGGCATCCTGGGGATGGGCACCATCGGGCAGAAGATCGCCAAGCGCGCCGCGGCCTTCGACATGGAGGTCGGCTATCACAACCGCAAGCCGAAGGAAGGCGTGGCGCAGCGCTACTTCGGCGACCTGAAGTCGCTGGCCGCGTGGGCCGACTTCCTCGTGCTGGCCGCGCCGGGCGGACCGGCGACGAAGCACCTGGTCAACGCCGAAGTGCTCGATGCGCTGGGGCCGCAGGGCTACCTGGTGAGCATCGGGCGCGGCAGCGTGGTCGACACCGATGCACTGGCTGCCGCGCTGCGCGAGAACCGCATCGCCGCTGCGGGGCTCGACGTGTACGAGAGCGAGCCGAAGCGGCCGGAGCAATTGATTGGCCTGGACAACGTGCTGCTCACGCCGCACATGGCGGGATGGTCGCCGGAGGCGACGCAGAAGTCGGTCGATCATTTCCTGGCGAATGCCGAAGGGCACTTCGCGGGGCGAGGCGTGCTGACCCCGATCTGATGTCTTTGCTCCTTCCCCCTTCTGGGGGAAGGTCGGGATGGGGGCGGGCAGGGCGCCTGCAATGAGCGCCGCTTGCCCCCACCCCAGCCCTCCCCCGGAAGGGGAGGGAGTCAGGCCAATACCGAGGGGCGGTGCGCGGCCCAGCCGCAGGCCAGGTCATACGCATGCCCCAGCCGCAGCACATCGAAGTCCGAATGAATCGGCCCCGCGAGCTGCACCCCCATCGGCAAGCCGCCTTCCCCGAACCCCGCGCGCACATTCAGCGTCGGCAGCCCCGCCAGCGTGAACGGCGTGACGATCTCCATCCAGCGGTGGTACGTGTCGCTCTTCACGCCGGCTACCTCGGCCGGCCAGTGCAGTTCGGCATCGAAGGGGAACACCTGTGCCGTCGGCGCCAGCACGAAGTCGAAGCGCTCGAACAGCTTGAGAAACGCGCGGTACACGTTGGAGCGGTAGTGCGATGCCTGGTAGAGCGAAGCGGCGTCGAGGTGCCGGCTCTGCTCGATTTCCCATTGCGCCTCGGGCTTGAGCTGCGCAAAGAGCTTCGGGTCGCTCAGGTAGGCGCCCAGCTTGCCGCCCACCAGCAGTTGCCGCAGCCGCAGCCAGGCGCTCCAGTTGTGTTCGCGCGGCACATCCAGCGTGCAGGGCTCCACCTCGCAGCCGATGTCGCGGAAGGTGCCGAGCGCCTTTTCGCCGAGTTCGCGCACGCCGGGCGCCAGCGGCAGGTCGGGCCAGATGCTGCCGAGCCAGCCGATGCGCAGGCCCTTGCCGTCGCCATCGAGCCGCAGTTCGTCGGGCGAGGGCAGGGCGTGCGGCGACGACAGCGGCACGCGGGTGTCGAAGCCCGACTGCACCGCCAGCAGGCGCGCCGCGTCTTCCACGGTGCGCGCCATCGGGCCTTCGCTGCCCAGCTGCTGGAAGAACAGCTCCTGCTCGGGGTCGCCGGGCACGCGTCCGCGCGAGGGCCGCATGCCGATCACGTTGTTGAAGGCGGCCGGGTTGCGCAGCGAGCCCATCATGTCGCTGCCGTCGGCCACGGGCACCATGCCCAGGGCCAGTGCTACGGCCGCGCCGCCGCTGCTGCCGCCCGCGCTGCGCTCGGGCGCGTAGGCGTTGCGCGTGATGCCGAACACCGGGTTGTAGGTGTGCGAGCCGAGCCCGAATTCAGGCGTGTTGGTCTTGCCGATGACGATGGCGCCGGCGGCCCTGGCGCGGGCCACGTGCAGGCTGTCGGTGCGCGCCGACGAGCGCGGCGACAGCGGCGAGCCCATCGAGGTCGGCAACCCGGCGGCATGGCTCAGGTCCTTCACCGCGAGCGGAAAGCCGTGCATCCAGCCGCGCCGTTCGCCGCGTGCCAGCTCGGCGTCGCGCTCGTCGGCTTCGGCCAGCAGCTGCACCGGATCGCGCGGCGAGACGATGGCGTTGAACCGAGGATTCAGCGCCTCGATGCGCGCCAGCGAGGCGGCCATCACTTCGCGGCAGGACACATCGCGCGCGGCGATGCGGCGGGAGAGTTCGGTGGCGCTGAGGTCGAGCAGTTCGGTCGAAGGCATGACGGGTGCGGGAAAAGGAGGGGGCGCCCAGTATGGCGCGGCGCTCGCATAATCGCCGCGTATGGAAACTAAGTGGCTAGAAGACTTCATCAGCCTTGCGGAAACGCGCAGCTTCAGCCGCTCGGCCCAGTTGAGGCATGTAACCCAGCCGGCGTTCTCGCGCCGCATCCAGGCGCTCGAAGGCTGGGCCGGCACCGACCTGGTGGACCGCAGTTCATACCCGACGCGCCTCACGCCCGCCGGCCAGACGCTCTACAGCCAGGCCATCGAAATGCTGCAGTCGCTGCAGAGCACGCGCGCCATGCTGCGCGGCCACTCGGCCGCGGGGCAGGACGTGATCGAGTTCGCGGTGCCGCACACGCTGGCCTTCACCTTCTTCCCGGCCTGGGTCACGACGCTGCGCGAGCACTTCGGCCCCATGAAGAGCCGGCTGATCGCGCTCAACGTGCATGACGCCGTGCTGCGGCTGGTCGAAGGCAGCTGCGACCTGCTGATCGCCTATCACCACCCCTCGCAGCCGCTGCAGCTCGATGCCAACAAGTACGAGATGGTCAGCCTCGGCGAAGAAACCGTCGCCCCCTGGGTCAAGGCCGACGCCGACGGCGCGCCGCGCTACCGGCTGCCGGGCCGCCCGGGCCAGCCGCTGCCTTACCTGGGCTATGCGCCGGGCGCCTACCTGGGCCGGGTGGTCGACCAGCTGCTGAAGGAGTCGGGCACCGCCATCCACCTCGACCGCGTCTATGAAACCGACATGGCCGAGGGCCTGAAGGTGATGGCGCTCGAGGGCCACGGCATCGCCTTCCTGCCGCAGAGCGCGGTGCGCAAGGAGATCAAGGCGCGCAAGCTGGTGAGCGCGCTGCCGCCCGAGATCGACAGCCTGGAGGCGACGATGGAAATCCGCGCCTACCGCGAGCGGCCGACCGCGCCCGCGCCGGTCAAGGGCGCTTCCGGCCGCGCCGCCAAGGCGCCGTCTCCCGACAGCCTGCAGCCCAAGGGCACGGCCGACGCGCTGTGGTCGTACCTGGTCGGCACCCAGCCGCCGCGCTGACAGCGTTTTTGTGCACCGCACAATCTATAAATGACGCGCATGACCCTCCCCGCAAACGGCATTGGCACGGCAGGGCGGGGGCCACTACAGTCGCGGCAGTTTTTTAACGCCGCTGTCACAAGCAACCTTCCCGGCACGCGCCAAACGCGTGCTTTTTTTTAGCCGAGGAACCTGTATGAGCGCCAATTTCAGGACCGAACACGACTTCCTCGGCGAAAAGCAGATCCCGGCCGCCGCCTACTGGGGCGTGCACACGGCGCGGGCCGTCGAGAACTTCGCCATCTCCGGCACCCGCATCTCGGCCATGCCCGACCTGGTTCGCGCGCTGGCCTACGTGAAGAAGGCCGCCACCCGCGCCAATGCCGACCTCGGCGCCATCGACCGCGACCGCGCCGCCGCCATCATCCTGGCCTGCGAAGACCTCATCGACGGCAAGCTGCTCGACGAGTTCGTGGTCGACGTCATCCAGGGCGGCGCCGGCACCTCGACCAACATGAACGCCAACGAGGTCATCTGCAACCTCGCGCTGGAAAAGCTGGGCCACGAGAAGGCGCGCTACGACGTGCTGCACCCGAACGACCACGTCAACGCCTCGCAGAGCACCAACGACGTGTATCCCACGGCGGTGCGCCTGGCGCTGTGGTTCGCCATTGCCCGGCTGCTCGAGGCCATGGCCTCGCTGCGCCGCGCCTTCGAGGCCAAGGCGCTCGAATTCAAGGACATCCTCAAGATCGGCCGCACCCAGTTGCAGGACGCGGTGCCCATGACGCTGGGCCAGGAGTTCCTGACCTACGCCATCATGATCGGGGAAGACGAGGAGCGGCTGGGCGAGGCGCGCGCCCTCATCGAGGAAATCAACCTCGGCGCCACCGCCATCGGCACCGGCATCAACGCGCCGCACGGCTATGCCAACCTGGCGTGCCAGTACCTGGCCGAGCAGACCGGCGTGCCGCTCAAGCAGGCCGCCAACCTCATCGAGGCCACGCAGGACACGGGCGCCTTCGTGCAGCTGTCGGGCGTGCTCAAGCGCGTGGCCACCAAGCTCAGCAAGACCTGCAACGACCTGCGCCTGCTCTCCAGCGGCCCGCAGGCCGGCTTCGGCGAGATCCGGCTGCCGGCGCGGCAGGCGGGCTCGTCGATCATGCCGGGCAAGGTCAACCCGGTGATCCCGGAAGTCATGAACCAGGTGGCGTTCGAGGTCATCGGCAACGACATCACCGTGACCATGGCCTCGGAAGCCGGCCAGCTGCAGCTCAACGCCTTCGAGCCGATCATGGGCTGGAGCCTGTTCAAGAGCATCCAGCACCTGAGCCGCGCCTGCAACACCTTGCAGAAGAACTGCGTCGAGGGCATCGAGGCCAACCGCGAGTTCCTTGCCAAGCGGGTGCGCGAGTCGGTGACGCTGGTCACGGCGCTCAATCCGCTCATCGGCTACGAGAAAGCCGCCCTCATCGCCAAGACCGCGCTGGCCACCGGCGGGCCGATCGACCTGGTGGCCGAATCGCTCGGCATCATGACCCGCGCCGAAATGGAAGCGCTGCTCGTGCCGGAACATCTGACACAACCTGTAAGATTGTCTACCCCCGTTTCCCCCGCGGCCGTGCCGGCAGGCATGGAGGCTGCTAATCAATTGCCTTCGGCGCCATGACGGGTTCCATGCACCAAACGGGCGCCCGCTCCTGCGCGAAACTGCAAAGTTCAGTGCGCCGTGCACCGGGGTGGTTACCGATGCGCCCGACAACAGTGTGTGTCTAGAATTTCGATGTATTTCTTTCTGTTCAATTTCCCAAGGAGTTTTTCGATGAAGAAGCAATTGCTCGCGCTGGCAGTGACGGCGTTCGTGGCGACCGGCGCGTTCGCGCAGGCCACCGATACCCTGGCCAAGATCAAGGAGCGCGGTGCCGTCAATCTGGGCGTGCGCGATTCCTCCGGCCTGGCCTACACGCTGGGCGGTGGCAAGTACGTCGGCTTCCACACCGAAATGGCTGAGCGCATCATCGATGACCTGAGCAAGGACGTCGGCAAGCCGCTGAAGATCGACTACCAGGTCATCACCTCGCAAAACCGCGTGCCGCTGGTGCAGAACGGCACCATCGACTTCGAGTGCGGTTCCACCACCAACAACACGGCCCGCCAGAAGGACGTCGACTTCGCCTACACCACCTACGTGGAAGAAGTCCGCATCCTCACCAAGGCCAATTCCGGCATCAACGGCATCGCCGACCTGAAGGGCAAGGTCGTGGCGACCACCACCGGCACCACGTCGGTCCAGACGCTGCGCAAGAACAAGCGCGCCGAAGGCCTGGATTTCAAGGAAGTCATGGGCAAGGACCACGCAGACAGCTTCCTGCTGCTCGAGTCCGGCCGCGCCGACGCCTTCGTGATGGACGGTTCCATCCTGGCTGCCAACGCCGCCAAGTCGAAGAACCCCAAGGACTTCAAGATGGTCGGCGAAGTGCTGTCGGTCGAGCCCATCGCCTGCATGCTGCCCAAGGGCGACGCCAAGCTGAAGAAGGCCATCGACGACAGCATCGTGCGCCAGATCAAGGACGGTTCGCTGGCCAAGCTGTACGACAAGTGGTTCACCCAGCCGATCCCCCCGAACAACGTCAACCTGAACATGCCGGTGTCGGAAGGTACCAAGGCCGCCTGGGCCAACCCGAACGACAAGCCCATGGAAGCCTACGCGCCCAAGTAAAGCGGCGTCAGACTTGAAGAGCCAAGCCCGCGCGGCACCTTGCCGACGCGGGCTTTTCGATGTAATGGGCGCGGGCCCTGACCCGCGAAGGAGGATGGATGCTGAACCTGGACATGTCGGTCTTTTGCCAGGACACGCTCACCAATGAGGTGGTCGCCAGTTGCTTCGCGCACGGGGCGGACCAAACCTATCTGCAATGGATGCTGAATGCCTGGGGCTGGACCGTGAGCGTGGCGCTCACGGCCCTGCTCGTGGCGCTGGTCGTGGGCTCGATCATCGGTACGTTGCGCACGCTGCCGGACAGTCCCTGGCTGGTGCGGTTCGGCAACGCGTGGGTGGAGCTGTTCCGCAACGTCCCCTTGCTGGTCCAGGTGTTCATCTGGTACTTCGTGTTGCCCAAGATGATCCCGGCGATGCGCGATCTGCCGCCGTTCGTGCTGGTGGTCTGCGCGCTGGGCTTCTTCACCTCGGCGCGGATCGCCGAGCAGTTGCGCTCGGGCATTCAGGCGCTGCCGCGCGGCCAGCGCTACGCGGGCATGGCCGTGGGCTTCACGACGCCGCAGTACTACCGCTTCGTGCTCCTGCCCATGGCGTACCGGATCATCATGCCGCCGCTGACCAGCGAGTCGATGAACATCTTCAAGAACTCGTCGGTGGCCTTCGCGGTGTCGATCCCCGAACTCACGCAGTTCTACCTGCAAGCCGGTGAAGAGACCTCGGCCCAGATCCCGATCTACATCGGCGTCGTCATCCTCTATGTCATCAGTGCCATGCTGATCAACCGCATCATGACCTTCATCGAGCGCAAGGTGCGCGTGCCGGGCTTCGTCGCTGCCGGCGGCACGGGAGGCCACTGAGATGATGAATCTCGACTTTTCCTTCTACAACTGGAGCCTGGTCAGCACGTATGTGCTGAAGGGCTTCTATTTCAGCGTCATCCTGACGGTCGTGGCCACCCTGGGCGGCATCTTCTTCGGCACCTTGCTGGCGCTCATGCGCCTGTCGGGCAAGAAGTGGCTGGACTTTCCCGCCGCGGCCTACGTCAACGGCATGCGCTCCGTGCCGCTGGTGATGGTGATCCTGGGCTTTTTCCTGCTGGTGCCCTTCGTGATCGGCCATCCCATCGGGGCGGAAACCTCGGCCGTCATCACCTTCATCTGCTTCGAGGCGGCCTACTTCTCCGAGATCATGCGCGCCGGCATCCAGTCGATCCCGCGCGGGCAGGTCTTCGCCGGCCAGGCCGTGGGCATGACCTACAGCCAGAACATGAAGCTGGTCATCCTGCCCCAGGCCTTCCGGAACATGCTGCCGGTTCTGCTCACGCAGACCATCATCCTGTTCCAGGACACCTCGCTGGTCTACGCCATCGGCGCCTACGACATGCTCAAGGGCTTCGAGACCGCTGGCAAGAACTTCGGCCGTCCGGAAGAGGCCTACCTGCTGGCCGCCGTCGTCTATTTCGTCTTGTGTTACGCCCTTTCCTGGCTGGTGAAGCGCCTGCACAAGAAAATCGCCATCATTCGCTGACCGAGTGGCTGAACCGGAGAGAAAGAAATGTCCGAAAAAATGATCGAAATCAAGAACGTATCCAAGTGGTACGGCCCGGTGCAGGTGCTCAACGACTGCTCCGTCAACATCTCCAAGGGCGACGTGGTCGTGGTCTGCGGTCCCTCGGGTTCCGGCAAGTCCACGCTCATCAAGACCGTGAACGCGCTGGAGCCTTTCCAGAAGGGCGAGATCACCGTCAACGGCATTCCGCTGCACGACCCCAAGACCAACCTGCCCAAGCTGCGCTCCAAGGTCGGCATGGTGTTCCAGCACTTCGAGCTGTTCCCGCACCTGTCGGTGACCGAGAACCTCACGATCGCGCAGATCAAGGTGCTGGGCCGCTCGGCCGACGAAGCCAAGACCCGCGGCCTGAAGATGCTCGACCGCGTGGGCCTGATGGCGCACAAGGACAAGTTCCCGGGCCAGCTGTCGGGCGGCCAGCAGCAGCGCGTGGCGATTGCCCGCGCGCTGTCGATGGACCCGATCGTCATGCTGTTCGACGAACCCACCTCGGCGCTCGACCCCGAAATGGTGGGCGAAGTGCTCGACGTGATGGTGAGCCTGGCCAAGGAAGGCATGACCATGATGGTGGTCACGCACGAAATGGCCTTCGCCCGCAAGGTTGCCAGCCGCGTGATCTTCATCGACGTGGGCGGCCGCATCCTGGAAGACTGCCCGAAGGACGAATTCTTCGGCCATCCCGAAAACCGCCAGCCGCGCACCAAGGACTTCCTCAACAAGATCCTGCAGCACTGATCGCCGGTGCAGGCAGGCAAAAGGGCCACGCTGCATGCAGCGCGGCCCTTTTTTCATGGGCCGGGCGCGGCCAGTGCCTTGTCGAAGAACGCCGGAATCTCCTGCCCCAGCCGTACCAGCAGCGCCTTGCGGTCGAAGCCCGGCGGATCGTCCCGGATGTCGCCGTCGTCGCTCGGGATCGAGGTGGCCGGCGTGTCCATGAACGCGAAGTGCCAGGCGTTGGGAATGCGCTCGAGTTCCGCCGTGGGCATGTTCTGCGCCACCCATTCGGCATGGAAGCGCGGAACGAGGAAGCGGTCCTGCTGCGCTTCGTAGATGCGCGTGGGCACGCGGATCGCGGCAAGCGACGCCGCGGTGAAGGGCTGGCCCGCCGGCGCCATCGCCACGACCGCGCGCACGCGCGGGTCGCGCAGCGAAGGCAGCAGCGATGCGGCCGGCGCCGATGCAGGGGCTGCCGCGGTGCTGCCCGTTGATCGCGCATTGCGGCCGGCGTTGCAGAAGATCGGGTCGGCCGCGCCTTCGCTCTCGCAGTGCCTGCCGATGCGCGACAAGTCGGCCTGAGCGCCCGCCACCGCCAGCACCGTGTAGCCGCCGGCCGAGTGGCCGACCGCGCCCACGCGGAAGCCTTCCGCGTCGCGGGCGATCCGGTCCTTCCACTGCGGGTCTTGCAGCAACGCGTCGATCACGCGCGAAATCTGCCGGGGCCGTTCGGTGAAATAAGCCTTGGCGCCCTGCTGCATCAACGAGTGCTCCTGCCAGTTGTCGCCGGGGTGGCGCAACGCCGCGACCAGGTAGCCGCCCCGCGCGAGCGCCTCGGCGATGCTGGTGTGGCCCAGCTCGGTGCCGCCGATGCCGTGGCTCAGCACGATCAGCCCCTTGAACTTGTCATCCGGCGGCGCCTGGATGGCGGCCCGCACGGTGAAGGGGCCCATCGGAATACTGCGTGCCGGCGCCTGCGTCGGGTAGTAGAGCGCGACGACAGTGGGCGGGGCGTCCGGCGTGGCGCCCGGAATGTTCAGCTGCCGCCAGCCGGCGTCCGCGGCCATGATCTGGAACGACAGCAGCAAGCCCGAGGCAAGCAGCAGGGTCTGGCGGAAAGCGGTGCGCATCGCGAATCTCCTCGGCGGGTTTGTGTGGAGCGCGCATGGTTGCCGCGTTGCGGCGCCGCTTCCACGGGATTGCGATGAAGTGCGCGAAACGCGGCGCCAGGCGACTCAGGGCAGCCGTGCGATGTGCTCCGTCAGCAAGTCGAAGAACCCCTGCGCATCCCCGTCGACGATCCAGTTCACGTTGGCCGGCCGGTGCAGGCTGCCGTACCAGTCGGCCGCCGTCTGCCCGAAGCCCATGCCCTCGCGGCTGTCGATCTCGACGTGGATGTGCCGGCCCCTGAAAAGCGAAGGCTGCAGCAGGTAGGCCGTGACGGTAGCGTCGTGCACCGGGCCGCCGGGCATGTCGTAGTGCTTCATTTCCTGTGGCGCATAGGCGTCGAGGATGTCCGCGACGATCGCGCCGGCACGGTTGCCGAGGTTGCGCAGCCGTGCGATGCGCTCGTCGCTCGTGAGGATCTTGTGCGTCACGTCCAGCGGCAGCATGGTGATCGGCACGCCGCTCGCGAGCACCGCCTCGGCCGCGTGCGGATCGGCGAACACGTTGAACTCCGCCGTCGGCGTGATGTTGCCGCCGTTGAAATGCGCGCCCGCCATCAGCACCAGTTCGCGCAGGCCGCGCACGATGTCGGGCGCCTGCTCGAGCGCCAGCGCAAGATTGGTCTGCGGTCCGAGCATGGCGAGCGTCACGCTCTTCTCCGGCGCGCCGCGCAGGGTGCGCACGAGGTAGTCGACCGCATGGCCTTCCGCCAGCGGCGCAGCGGGCTCGTACACATCGACGCCCGTGAGGCCTTCGCGCCCGTGGATGTTGGCCGCGTAGATCGGCGTGCGCTTCAGGGGCCGCTGCGCACCCGCGTAGACCGGAATCTCGGGTCGCCCGGCCCACTCGCACGCCAGCCGCGCATTGCGCGAAGTCTTGGCCAGCGGCACGTTGCCGGCCACGGTGGTCAGCGCCTGGATGTTCAGCCGCTCGGGCGCGGCCATCGCGAAGAGCAGCGCGATCACGTCGTCCGCGCCGGGGTCCGTGTCGATGATGAGCGTGTGAAGGTCGCTGTCTGCGGTGTCTGCTGGATTCGGCGGTGGCATGAGAAAGGCTCCTGGCGGGCGCGAACGGCGCGCCCCTGCGGCGCCAGTCTGCCAGAGCGCCGGCGCCGCTCAGCCGCGCAGCAGCCGCTTGGCGAAGAACGCCAGGATCTCGTCGCGCGCGGCCAGTGTCGGCTGGCCCGCCTCGTCGATCAGGTGCGCAGTCACCACGCTGTGCGGGCTCGCCACCACCTGCGCGAAGAAGGGTGGGGTGTTCTTGTTGGCCGCGCTGTCCGGCAGCACGCGGGCCACGAAGCGTTCGCCCAGCGCTTCGGAAAAGGCGGCGAAGCGTTGCGCCCTGCAATGCTTGTCGCCCTCGAAGCGGTAGGCCATGACCGTCAGGTCTTCGCGCTCCAGCCGCTCGCGCACGGCGGTCAGTTCGTCGGGCGCCATGTTCATCGCGGCGGGGTTGTCCATCGGCAGCGAAGGCTGGCACACCACCGGCGCGAGCATCGCGGGTTCCAGCATCATCGAAAGCGCGAAGTTGCCGGTGAAGCACATGCCGATCGCGCCCACGCCGGGGCCGCCGCACTCGTCATGCGCGAGCCGTGCGAGCGCGCGAAGCCACTGCGTGACCGGGCTCGATTCGTTGGCCGCGAAGGCGCGGAACTCGGCGCTCACGCAGGCGCGCTTGAACACGGCCACGCCTTCCTCCGCGCCGGGCACGGCGCCGTCGCGCCCGAACAGCGAGGGCATGTAGACGGTGAAGCCCGCGTCACGCACCCAGCGTGCGAAGCGCGCCACGTGCGGGCTGATGCCAGGCATCTCGGTCATCACGATCACGGCCGGGCCTTCGCCGAGCACGTAGACCTTCTTCTCGATGCCGTCGAGCGTGATCTGGCGCGCGGTGAAGTCGTCGAGCGGGTCGTCTTCGGTCAGGGGGCGGGTCGTTGTCGTCATGCGTGTCTCCTTGTGTCGTTCATGCGGGGCTGCGCGCCAGGTGCTGCAGATGGGCATAGCCCGCGCTGCGCGCGAAGTCGGGCAGCGTCCATATCTCGCCGCTCACGCCCCATGCGCCATCGGGCACTTCGTCGAGCACCACCGAGGTCATGAGGCGCCGCCGGTCGTTCGCCGGCATGGCTTCGGCAAAGGCGGCATGCATGCGCGCGGCATAGAGGCTGCGCGATGCATCGTCGAGCACGCCGGCCGGCAGCAGCACCCGCGCCATGCAGGGCAGGTACTGCGCGGTGGCGTCGGCGCCGCCGCAGGTCCAGCCGCCGGCCATGACCTCGTCGACCAGCACCCAGCACATGAAAAGCGCACGGGGCTCGTCCGGCATCTGCTCGACGGCCGCGGCCGCTTCGTTGATCTTGCGAACCAGCGTGGCGCGGCTCTCGCCGGGAAAGGCGCCTTGGGGAATCTTCACGAGGATGTTGGGCATGCTTGTATTGGGCCCGTCGCGCCGCCAGAATGGCAGTGTCCAATTTGACTGTTTAGAGGCTGAATCAGACAGCCACTGAAATGCACGACTTCACGATCCTGGTGCTGCCCGGCGCCTTCAACTCCAGCGTCGCGGTCACGCTCGACATCCTCGGCGCCGCGCAGGCATTGGCTCCGCGTGCCGGCGTGGCGCCGCCGCGCTGGCGGCTGTGCTCGGTGCAGGGTGGCCCGGTGCCGTTGCAAGCCGGCATGACCATCGACACCGCGCGCCTGCCCATACGGCCGCGCGACGACCGCTCGACATGGGTGGTGCCGGGGCTCGGCCTCAACACACCGGGCGACATCCGCCGCTGCCTCGAAAGCGACGACGCGGCCAAGGCAGTCGCTGGCCTGGTGCGGCACGCAAAGGCTGGCGGGCAGGTCGCGGCCTCGTGCTCCGCCGTGTTCCTGCTGAACGCGGCCGGGCTGCTTCAGGACAGGCGCGCGACCACCTCGTGGTGGTATGCGCCGCTGCTCGCCCGCATGGCGCCCGGCTGCACCGTCGATGCCGACCGCATGGTGTGCGCCGACGGCCCGGTGGTCACGGCAGGCGCCGCGTTCGCGCAGACCGACTTGATGCTGCACCTGCTGCGCGAGCGTTGCGGCAGTGCGCTCACCGACCTGGTCTCGCGCATGCTGCTGATCGACGGGCGCCAGGCACAGGCGCCGTTCGTGGTGCCGGAGCTGCTGGCCAACGGCAACGACCTGGTGGCGAAGCTGGCCGCGCGCGTCGAGTCGGCATTGCCCGACGCGCCTGCCGTCAGCGTGCTGGCGCGCGAGTTCTGCATGTCGGAGCGCACGCTGTCACGCCACATCCACAAGGCCACCGGCAAGAGCACGCAGGCGCTGGTGCAGAGCGTGCGCCTGCGCCGCGCCCGCGCGCTGCTCGAAACCAGCCGCATGACCGTCGAGCAGGTGGCCGGCGCGGTGGGCTACCAGGACGCCACGGCGCTGCGGCGTCTGATGAAGAAGGTGGCGGGGGCGAATCCGAGCCGCTATCGCGGTTGATGGCGATGCGGGACCGGCGCGCCCTGGCGCTTACTTCTTGCGCGCAGCAATCGCCTGCTCGGCCTTTGCCACCAGGTCGGTGCCCACGGTCGACTTCCACTTGTCGTACACAGGCCGCGTCGCCTTCACGAACTCTTCACGCTCCGCCGGCGTGAGGCTGGTCACGGTCACGCCCATGCCGGCGATGTCTTTCAGCACGGGCTTGTCGGTTTCCACCAGACCCTTGCGCGCGAGAACGATCTCTTCCTTGCCGGCGTCGATGGCGGCCTGCCGCACGATGGCCTGGTCGGCCGGGGTCCACGAGGCCCAGATTTCCTTGTTCACCACGAACACCAGCGGGTCGGCCACGTAGCCCCAGGTGGTCACGAACTTCTGGCCCACGGTCTGCATCTTGAGCACCGTGAACAGGAAGAGGGGGTTCTCCTGGCCGTCGACCGCGCCGCTGGCCAGGGCCGGCTGTGCGTCGGCCCAGCTCATCTGCGTGGGGTTGGCGCCGAGCGCGGTGAACATGTCGGAGTAGATGGGCGAGCCGACCACGCGGATCTTCATGCCCTTGATGTCGGCCGGCGACTTGATGGGCTTCTTGGAGTTGGTGATTTCGCGAAAGCCGTTCTCGCCCCATGCGAGCGGCACCACGCCGGCCTTTTCAAGCGTCTTGAACATCTCCTTGCCCACTTCGCCCTGCGTCAGCGCGTCGATGGCGGCGTAGTCGGGCATCAGGAAGGGCATGGAGAACAGGTTGAGCTGCTTGACCTGCGGCGACCAGTTGATGGTGGAGCCGACGGCCATGTCGATGACGCCCTGGCGCAGCGCGCTGAACTCGCGCGTCTGGTCGCCCTGGATGAGCGAGACGCCGGGGTAGAGCTTGATGTTGATGCGGCCCTGGGTGCGCTCCTTGACCATGTCGGCCCAGATCTTCCCGGCCTGGCCCCAGGGCGTGGGCGGGCCGAGCACAAGGGACATCTTGTATTCGGGCTTGTAGGCGGCCTGCGCCATCGCGCCGGTCGAGAACATGCCGAGGGCGGTGGCTGCTGCGGCAAGTCCGAGCAGGGTGCGGCGGAATTTCATGAGAGCTCTCCTTATTGTTCGAAACACTTACTGGGACCGAAAACTCTTTGTTCAGGGCGCGTGCACAGGCCGCCGGGTACTCCCCCTTCGCGAATCAGTACCCCAGCTTGCGAGGCAACCACAAGGCCAGTTCCGGGAAGATGATGACCAGCACCATCACCACGAACATCGAGAACAGCATCCAGCCCACCCAGCGCACCGTCTCTTCCATGCGCACCTTCGCGATGCGGCACGACACCATCAAATTGACCGCGAGCGGCGGCGTGAACTGGCCCAGCGCCACCTTCAGCGTGAGGATCACGCCGAACCACACCGGGTCCCACTTGTAGTACTGCACGATCGGCAACAGCAGCGGCACGAAGATCAGGAAAATCGACACGCCGTCCAGGAACATGCCCACGGTGATCAGCAGCAGGATCAGCAGCGCCAGGATGCCGTACTCGCCCAGGCCCGAATTCACGATGGCGCGCGTCACCGGGTCGATCACGCCCAGCGTCGACAGCGAGTACGCGAAGATGCCCGCGAGCGACACCACCAGCAGAATCACCGCCGACAGCTCGCCCGACTCGCGCAAGATCACGAACAGGTCGCGCACCTTGATGGTCCGGTGAACGAACATGCCCACGAACAGGCCGTAGAACACCGCCACCACCGCCGCTTCGGTCGGCGTGAACCAGCCCGCGCGCATGCCGCCCAAGATGAGCACCGGCGCCGCCAGCCCCCAGGTCGCTTCGCGAAAGCTCTTCCAGAAAGGCGGGCGCGGCAGCGTCGCCTCGAGCGCGCCCATCTTGTGCTTGCGGGCCAGCAGCACCGCCGGAATCATCAGCGCCAGGCCGGCCAGCACGCCCGGCACCATGCCCGCCGCGAACAGCGCCGGCACCGATGCGCCGGGCACCAGCACCGAGTAAACGATGAACGCGACCGAGGGCGGAATCAGGATGTCTGTGGCTGCCGCCGCGCCCACCACGCTGGCCGAGAATGCCGCCGGGTAGCCCGCGCGCGACATGGCCGCGATCATCACCGCGCCCACGGCCGCCGCGTTGGCCGGGCCCGAGCCCGAGATGCCGCCGAGGAACATGGCCACGGCAATGGCTACCAGCGGCAGCATGCCGGGGCCGCGCCCCACGATGGCAATCGCAAAGTTCACCAGCCGCAGCGCCACGCCGGAGCGGTCGAAGATGGAGCCCACCAGCACGAACATCGGAATGGCCAGCAGCGGATATTTGCCCAGGCCCGCATAGAAGTTCTGCGGCACGGCCAGCAGGCCGAACCATTGGGCGTCGCTGTTGGCCAGCGCGATGCAGGCGGCGCCCGCAAGGCCCAGCGCGGCGCCGATGGGCACGCCCACCAGCATCATCACGACGAAGGCGAGGAAGAGCAGGGTGGCGATCACGAAGCGTCGCCCTTGCTCTTTTTCTTCGTCTTCCTTTCGGAGCCGTCGGTGCCGTAGTTGGTCTTGCGCCCGCGCCTGACCATGAGGCCTATGGCACGCAGCGCGATGGCGAAGGACACGATCGGCAGCCAGATCGAATACCACCACGCCGGCAGTCCGATGCCCGGCGTGGTCTCTTCGAAGCGATAGTCGTCCCACACCATGCGGATGCTGAGCGCGCCGATCAGCGTGAACAGAATGGCGATGGTCAGCGCGCCGAACTGCGCGAGCCGCTTGCGCCGGGCCATGGAGCCGCTTTCGGAGAAGTACTCGATGCGGATGTGCCGGTCGCGCGCCACGGCGGCCGAGCCGGCCACCAGCGCCAGCATGATCATGAGGAACACCGAGAACTCTTCGGTCCACGCGAAGGACGAGTCGGTGAAGTAGCGCACCAGCACGTTGGCAAAGGTGATGAGCGCCAGCGCGCCCATGATGATGACGGTGAGCCAGTCCTCGATGGCTAATGGCACCTTGGTGGGTTCGTCGGCTGCTTCGATGTCGGGGGGGATGGGGCTGGCGGCGTCCAGCGTGGGGCCGGACTCGGGTGGAGTTGTCATCGCAGGAAGGTCAGTGAGGCCAAAAGCCATGTCACCGGGCGGACGCCAGGACGCGTTCCGTACACCTCGACAGGGAAACAGCCGCCCATGCTAGGTGGTCGATGACCACTCATGTATCGGGGGTTTCCTTAGCTGCTGGGGCTTGTGGAGCGGCTTTCAGGGCGTGTGCACAGGCCGCCGGGTACTCCCCTCCGCGAATGTCCCCCGCCCTTCGGGCTCCTCCTTTATTTCGCTGCGGGGAGCACCCGACGCCCTGCGCACGATGAGCGCGGCTGTGAGGTTGGCGGTTCGACCGCTGCGGCGGATTGCCAGCGAAACCCGAAGAAGATCCGCAATCTGCGCGCGGCGATGGTCAAGTGCGATAGCTCTCGTACTCTTCCAAGAAGAGCCGAGCGGCTTCATCGATGAATTGCGTGCGGCGCTTGCGCAAATCTGCGAGCTTCATGGCGACGCTCTTATAGATCACCTTGTGCGCTTGGTTCTTGATCGCTTCGCCGTCGAATTCATCCAACTCGGCAGCCTCTTCGTCGATGACAGAACCCACCAATCTCAGAAGGTCCTCTTTTGTGATCCGATCGACGGCGACGTACGAACCGTCCGCGGCCAAGAAATACCCATGGTTGTCAGCGATCCTTAATAGCTTCATACGCCTCCATTCGCTTCTCGTAAGTTTGCACACCAGCCTCAAGCGAGTCCAACAGCGTTTCATAGCTTGCAATGGCTTGTCCGTCCATCGACCTCATGGTCTTGTCCGTTGGATGGCCTGAGAAGATTTGGTATCGAGCTTCACCGTTCTCAATGATCTTGGTCGTAAATAGCAGGTAGTCAGCGCCGATCGATGCACCGACAGTGCTGTTGTGAGTGACAACTACCACTGGCATCGTCTCGGAGATGCTCTTCAGGATTTGGTTGACTTCACTTTTAAGAAAGAGGTTGTCAAACGAAGACTCGGGCTCGTCGATCAACAGCAAGTCGTAGTTGCGGGCATCAGAGATCTCGTGCAGGAGTCTGAACTCCGAGCGTTCTCCTCCTGAAACCGCGTACCCATCCTTGTTGAGGATGCGACAACTCACCTTAGCGAAAAGTTTGTAGTAATCCGCAGGAGCGACATCTTCGTTTACCTTGAGTTCGCCAAGGTAAGCATAGGGACTCTTGTATTTTTTGAAGGCGTCGCCGAACGCTGCTCGGGTTCGGTTGACCGTTTTTATTTCCCCAGCCCCCGAGAAGGGCTCGCACCGGACTTCGATCTTGAAGCCCTGTAGGGTGTCTTCAGATACGACCTTGTTCTTGCGGATCGATTCGACGATTTCGGTGAATCGCGCCACCTTCCTTTTGTCCAGCGATACGCTGTACAGATCTACATCCAGCACTTGAGGGGCAGATGTATGGAAGCTGAGTCCTTGCTTGATGTCCCTGACGAGTTCGTTAACTAATTTCTTCCGAGTTTCTCCTGTGCTTTGCGCGCGAAAAAGTTCGATCAATTCGCGCGCTAGACTTTTGAGGGCCGCTCGCTCCACGTGCTTCTCAATGATCGGTCGGTGCTCGATGTTTTCGATGAGATGCTGAATGGAGCGGATCAGCTTTTCAAGGTTCTCAGGATTTTCGACGGAGAACTCCACCTCATCGAACAACGTGGCATTGGAAAACGCATCGCGCTTGTCCGTCTCCTCCGCGGCCCGTAAGAGCGTCGTGACGTATTCGGAGACGCGACGGTCATTTGCCTCCAAATCAATCGTGACAACACCGTCAAGGACTCGCTTCAGACCCGCGAGATACTGGTCCAGCACGATGCTGCGTCTTCGCTCGACGCTGGTTGTGAATTCGCGTTCATCGTTGTCCGAATCGTGCTGAACAAGTTGAAACTGCTTGATGTACTTAATGTTCCGAACCTCGTTCGAGATGCGATCGAGCGTATAGCTCTTCCCTGTGGACCGGGCACCGATCACCACGTTCAGACCAGTAGAGAGTTGCTGGCCGTCGTCGAATACCTGCCAGAGCTTGTTTCCGTAGCGCTCTGACAGCGCGACTTTCGCCTTATCCTTCAGGCAAGCCTTCAGTGCCTCAAGCGTCACGTCACCGCAGTCAACAAAGGTTTGCCGCGTCGGCAGTGATGTGAAGTCAGCAGCCATGCGTGAGTCGCTGAAGAGAACTGGGGTCGGCTTAGCTGGATCTTTGACATTGCGGACGAACTTCTTCGCGCTATCTACCTCCCCAGCGCTGATATAGGGCCTCAGCTTATCCAGCGTTTCGCCAGTAATCGCAGGTCGCTTGTCGTAGTGAGGGATGATGAGGTAGTTGGCTAAGTCTCCGAAGATGGCGATCAGTTCATCGACAGAGATGCTGTCCCCCAGCTTGGTGATGTGGCCAGACACCTCAGCAGTCTTCGTCTTAAAGTCGTCGATATCCGTCGGCCTCGCGATCACGAGGACATGTGCGGCGTCGACGTTGATTTCGATGCCAGGGAAAACGACGATAGGCACAGCATCTTTGATGAGCTGGAACTGCTCTGCGTCGAAGATGTCATGGTTGGTGACTGCCACCGCATCGAGCTTCGCGTCAGCAACGTACCTCTTGAAGGTATCGATGCTGAACTCGAAACTCCGATCACTGATCGTCTTGACGGTATGAATGTGCAGATCGATTTTCTTCAAGGCACGGCCCTATTGTGGGGAGGCAGACGAAGTGTGCGGCAATGATCCCAGCAAACAGAGTGGCTGAGAGTGATCAGGACATAGGAGTACGCCGACACCATACGAAGTGGCCAGCCCCCATCTCTTGTTCGGCGGCCGCGGAATCACACTACCGCAAGGTCCAAACCCAACTACTGCGATCCCTGTTGTCGCGACGGTCCTCCTGCTGGGAGCCTTCTCAATCCGCGACGTGTCCGTACACGATCACGCATCAGACATTCGCAGATAAATCTGACAGACCGCTCTTTGCGAAGCAGGTGAGGGCTGGCAAAGTCAGGTCGCTGATCGAGTGTTGCGACGAACTGGCTTGGAGTTATTTGGGGCTCGCTAGTGGCAATGAGAGCCCCCATTTTTGTGGTCACGATGACAGCCGTTCTTGTCAGTACCTCCCGAGTGCGCAAGTGCTCCACAGCTAAAGCAAAGCGCAGCGATCAGTATTGCAACCTTCTTCATGATGTCTCCTCGTTCCAACGAGCGCTGTAGTGTGTACCTCCACTTCTTTTGCCGGGCAGGGGTTTACGAGCGTTCTCCCATGAACATGGGATAAGCGCGAGGCCTCGTGCATCGAATGTGACGATGAGTGGTTGCTAGGGCCGTGAATTGAAAGTCCAATTCAGACCGGTTGCCGACGCTCAGTGCGTCTAGGCGAATTGGCACTGCCGCTGCAAAGCGGATGCTGGCATCGTCTGCCGATGATCAGCATGGAGCGCGTAGCTGACGCCGAGGCCCCCCAACGAGCAACTCAACCAAACTGAATTTCCTCCATCACGAAGACTTCAGCTATCGCCAGAAGACCTGTTCTCCAGGCGGCCCGCGAAACCCGCAGACCAGCCGTTAGCTGCTGGTCTCAGGCGCTCCGCGCCGCGTCTTCTCGCTCATCTGAAACAGTTGCCCCGCCTTGCGAGCAAGTTCAGCCGCAAGCCAAAGCAGGTTGTCCAATCGTCGAGGCCCATCCCCGCTGCACCAATCGATGTCTTCCCCGTGGCAAACCCACAGTAGAGCTTCGAGCTGAGAGAGGGTGTTTTCGAGAAGATCCGCTGGGTCTTGGGCGTTGTCTTCGGAAGCTACCGGCGTGCGAGGCCGGGCTATAGTCGTGGTAGCCATTTTTGTGCGGTCCTTTAGAGGTGTTGCACGAACTTGGTTAGACGGTCGGGGTGCTGAGAACACCTCGGCCGTCGCCTTTTGATACCTCGCATCCGCATCGCTGCTTTCGCACCGACGACCTGCCGCGAGGCAAGCAGCCTTCAAACATCTGAGTAGTGGTGGGGGTGTCGCGCCTTTCTTCTCCCCTTGGTGGGGTGTTGAGTGACAGGGGCATTCACTCTAGAGAAGAACCCGGCGAAGTAGCCGGCTCATGCGGCACGAAGTCTTGATAACCGCCAACAAATGCCGCTTCCACAGCGGCACTGAACGCTCACGCTGGCGGGGTGCCTTGCGCAGCGAAATAAAGGGGGAGCCCGAAGGGCGGAGGACATTCGCGGAGCAAGGTACCCCGTCGGCGTGAGCGCCCCCCGGACGCAATCCAAAAAGCGTCAGTCCATCCAGGCCCGCGCCCGATCCAGATGCTCCCGGCACTCGCGCACCATGCGCTCCAGCAGCTCGGCGCAGGTAGGAATGTCATCGATCAGCCCGATGCACTGCCCCGCCGACACCACCCCATTCTGCACCTCGCCAGACTCCAGCGCCGCGCGTCCGCGCGCACCGGCCACCAGCGGCCGCACTTCCTCGAACTCGCAGCCGCCGGGCCGGTTCTCGGTGGCCACCACCTCTTCGGAGATCGCGTTGCGGAACACGCGCGCGGTGTTGCGCATGGTGCGGAACATCAGCTTCGTGTCGCGCTCGGTCGCATCGACCAGCGCCTGCTTGATGTTGTCGTGAATCGGCGCTTCCTTGGTCACGCAGAAGCGCGTGCCCATGTTGATGCCCTCGGCGCCCAGCGCCAGCGCCGCGGCCATGCCGCGCCCGTCGGCGATGCCGCCCGACGCGATGATCGGAATGCGCAGCTTGCGCGCCGCGATGGGCAGCAGCACCAGGCCGGGCACGTCGTCTTCGCCGGGATGGCCCGCGCACTCGAAGCCGTCGACCGACACCGCGTCGACGCCATTGCGCTCCGCCGACAGCGCATGGCGCACCGAGGTGCACTTGTGCACGATCTTCACGTCGTGGCGCTTCAGCGCCTCGATGAAGTCCTTGGGGCTGTTGCCGGCGGTCTCCACGATCTTCACGCCGCTGTCGATGATGGCCTGCACGTACTCGGCATACGGCGGCGGCTTCACCGCGGGCAGGATCGTGAGGTTCACGCCGAAGGGCTTGTCGGTGAGCGTGCGCGTGCGCGCGATCTCGTTGCGCAGGTCGTCGGGCGTGGGCTGCGTGAGCGCGGTCACGATGCCCAGGCCGCCGGCGTTCGACACGGCCGCGGCCAGCTCGGCGCGGCCCACCCATTGCATGCCGCCCTGGATGATGGGGTAGCGGATGCCGAGCAGTTCGGTGATGCGGGTCTTCATCTTGCGGCGGCCTCTTACAGCGCCTTCACCAGTTCCGGCACGGCCGTGAACAGGTCGGCCACCAGGCCGTAGTCGGCCACCGAGAAGATCGGCGCCTCTTCGTCCTTGTTGATCGCGACGATGACCTTCGAGTCCTTCATGCCGGCCAAGTGCTGAATGGCGCCCGAGATACCCGCGGCGATGTACAGCTGCGGCGCGACGATCTTGCCCGTCTGGCCCACTTGCCAGTCGTTGGGGGCGTAGCCTGCGTCGACGGCTGCGCGGCTGGCGCCCAGGCCGGCGTTCAGCTTGTCGGCCAGCGGCGTCATCACTTCGGTGAACTTCTCGGCGCTGCCCAGAGCACGGCCACCGGAGACGATGATCTTGGCGGCGGTCAGCTCGGGGCGGTCGCTCTTGGTGACTTCACGGCCCACGAAACTGCTCTTGCCGCTGTCGGCCACGCCTTCGGCGCTCTCGATGGCTGCGCTGCCACCGGTGGCGGCCGCGGCGTCGAAGCCGGTCGTGCGCACGGTGATCACCTTGGTGGCGTCGCTGCTCTGCACGGTGGCAATCGCGTTGCCGGCATAGATCGGGCGCTCGAACGTATCCGGGCTGTCCACCTTGGTGATGTCGCTGATCTGGGCCACGTCGAGCTTGGCGGCCACGCGGGGCGCCACGTTCTTGCCGTTGGCGGTCGAGGGGAACAGGATGTGGCTGTAGTTGCCGGCAATCGCCAGCACTTGCGCTGCGACGTTCTCGGCGAGGTTCTCCGCCAAGCTGGCGCTGTCGGCGGCGATGACCTTGGTCACGCCGGCGATCTGGGCTGCGGCCTTGGCCGCTTCTGCTGCATTGGCGCCTGCCACCAGCACGTGCACTTCACCACCGCAAGCCAGCGCGGCGGTCACGGTGTTCAGGGTTGCCGGCTTGATGCTGGCGTGGTCGTGTTCGGCAATAACAAGTGCGGTCATTTCATTTCTCCTGTGCGGCAACTTGCGGCACGCGATTCAACGAGACTTTTCGGGGAACACCGCGGAACCGGCTTTGCCGGGCCGCTGGTGTTGCCCCCGGTAGGGGGGTGGCGTAGCGACACGAAGTGCGCGAAGCCTGGGGGTGAGTCAAATGACCTTCGCTTCGTTCTTCAGTTTGTCCACCAGCGTTGCAACGTCGGGCACCTTGATGCCGGCGCCGCGCTTCGGAGGTTCGGCGACCTTCAGGGTCTTCAGGCGGGGCTTGACGTCCACGCCCAGGTCTTCGGGCTTGACCGTGTCCAGCTGCTTCTTCTTGGCCTTCATGATGTTGGGCAACGTCACGTAGCGCGGCTCGTTCAGGCGCAGGTCGGTCGTGATGACGGCCGGCAGCGTGAGCGCGACGGTTTCCAGGCCGCCGTCGACTTCACGCGTCACGGTGGCCTTGTCGCCGGCAACTTCGACCTTGGAGGCGAAGGTGGCTTGCGGCAGGTCGGCCAGCGCGGCCAGCATCTGGCCGGTCTGGTTGGCGTCGTCGTCGATGGCCTGCTTGCCCAGGATGATCAGCTGGGGCTGTTCCTTGTCGACCAGCGCCTTCAGCAACTTGGCCACGGCCAGGGGCTGCAGTTCTTCGGTGGTCTCCACCAGGATGCCGCGGTCGGCGCCGATGGCCATCGCGGTGCGCAGGGTTTCCTGGCACTTGGCGTCACCGCACGAGACGGCGATCACTTCCGTGACCACGCCCTTTTCCTTCAGGCGCACGGCTTCTTCGACAGCGATCTCGTCGAAGGGGTTCATGCTCATCTTGACGTTGGCAATGTCCACCCCGGTGCCGTCGCTCTTCACGCGCACCTTCACGTTGTAATCGACGACCCGTTTGACAGGTACCAGAACCTTCATGGCTGTTCCTTTGAATGACTGAAGAATGAGTTGGATGCTTACTCGAGCTTGGCGCCCGACTGCTTGATGAGGCGCTCCCAAACCGGGCGCTCGGCCTTGTAGGCGGTGGCGAAGAGCTCGGGCGAGCTGTCCTTGATCTCGAAGCCCATGGCCGCCACGCGCTGCTGCACGTCGGGCTGCTGCGTGGCCTTGCGCACTTCCTGCGCGATGCGGTCCACGATGGGCTTGGGCGTCTTGGCGGGCACCGCGATGGCGAGCCAGCCGGTCACGCGGTAGGCCTCGTCCTTCAGGCCTTGCTCGGCCAGGGTGGGCACGTCGGGCAGGGTGCTCATGCGGCGCTCGCCGCTCACGCCGATGGCGCGGATCTTTCCGGAGTCGATGTGCGGCTTGGCCACCAGCGCGCTGGCGTAGGCCATCTGGATCTGGCCGCCGATCAGGTCCTGCATCATCGGCGCCTCGCCCTTGTAGGCGACGTGGTTCATGTCGGACTGCGTGGCAAGGCTCATGTGCGCGCCGGCCAGGTGCGGGTACGCGCCCACGCCGTACGAACCGTAGGCCACCTTGCCCTTGTTGGCGACGACGTACTTCAGCAGCTCCGGGCCGGTCTTCGCGGGCACGCCGGGGTGCACCACCAGCACCAGCGGCGCCATCGCGATCTGGTAGATCAGCGTGAGGTCGCGCTGCGTGTCGTAGGGCAGCTTCTCGTAGAGGAACTCGTTGGTCATGAGCGAGTTGCTCAGGCCCAGCACGATGGTGTAGCCGTCGGCCGGCGACTTGACGACCGCGTCGGTGCCGATGATGCCGGCCGCGCCGGGCTTGTTGTCGATGATCACGGGCTGGCCCATGCCGGCCGACATCTTCTGGCCGATCACGCGCGCCAGCACGTCGGTGGCGCCGCCCGCGGCGAAGGGCACGACCATGCGGATCGGCTTGTTCGGGTAGGTGCCCTGTGCCTGCGCATGGGGCAGCGCGCACAGCGTGGCAACGGAAGCGGCGGCGCACAGCAGGGCACGGCGGGTCGGAAGGCGGAAGCTCGTCACTTGTCTCTATCTCTCGGTCTTGGTTTTGAAAAGGGTCATTGCGACGCGATGCGCGTCTTGAAGGGCAACGGCTCCAGCGCCGCCTGCAGCCGCTCGCGCAGCGGCGCGGCAAGCGCGCCGGCGGCGGCTTCGTCGACGAGCACGCGCACCAGGCTCTCGCCTTCGGCCTTCACGGCGGGGCGCGCGGCCTCGGGCACACCGAGCGCGGCGCAGGCCTCGGCCACCGCAGCGGCCACCACGCGCTGCGCGGCCATCGCGCGCAGCTCGGGCTTGTAGATTTTTCCGACGTTGGTCATCGGCATGGTCTCGATGACCGACACCCACTTGGGCCGAGCGGGCGCCTCGTCCACGCGCGCGGCGGTGAAGGCCAGCAGTTCTTCTTCCGTTGCCGATGCGCCGGGCACCAACGTCGCGAAGATCACCGGCAGCTCGCCCGCATAGGCATCGGGCGCGCCCACGGCGGCGCACAGTTGCACGGCGGGGTGGGCGCCCAGCGCGTCCTCGATGGTCTTGGGGTCGATGTTGTGGCCGCTGCGGATGATCAGGTCCTTCGAGCGGCCGGTGAGGTTGAGCCGCTCTTCGCTGTCTATCCAGCCCAGGTCGCCGGTCGCGAGCCAGCCGTCGGCGGTGAAGGCCTTGGCGTTGTCGGCCGGGTCCACGAAGCCGGAGAACACGTTGGGCGACTTGAACAGCACCATGCCCTGTTCGCCGGGCGGCATTTCGCGGTCGCTGGCATTGCCGTTCTCGTCGAGCGCCACCACGCGCATCTGCATGTAGGGCAGCCGAAAGCCCACGCAGCCCGCGGGCCCGTTCACGCCCGGCGGGGTGATGGTCGAGATGCCGGCCATCTCGGTCATGCCCAGGCTTTCGTGCACATGCAGGCCGAAGAGCCGCTCGAAGCGCGCGGCCAGCTCGGGCGCGAGCACGGCGGCGCCGGTGCGGCAGTAGGTGATGGACGAAATGTCCGCGCCGTCCAGCGGCACGTTGGCTAGCGCCGCGAGCACCGTGGGCACGGCCGACAGCGAGGTGGGGCGGTAGCGGGCCACCAGCTTCCAGTAGTTGGCCAGCACCTCCTTGTTGCGCAGCAGCGAGGTGGTGGGAATGATCACCTCCACGCCCGCCGACAGCGAAGAGAGCGAAGCCGGCAGCACGCCCGCCACGTGGAAGAGCGGATAGCCGTTGATGGAGATGCCCTGATCGTTCATGCCCGCGACCTGCACGCTGGCCCAGGCGGTGAACACCTGCGCGCCGTGACTGTGGCGCGCGAGCTTGGGAGCGCCGGTGGTGCCGCCGGTGTGGAAGTAGGCGGCGATGTCCGAAGGCGCGATGTCGCGGCCGCTCACGAGGCGGTCGTCGGGTTGCGCGGCGCGCAGCACGTCGAATTCGGCGACGCCTTCAGGCAGTTGGCCGGCCGCGCCGGGCGCCTCGTCATGCGGCGCCACGCGCAGCACGGTGGTGAGCGTGGGCACCTGGCCGCGCAGGCGCATCGCCTTGGACCACATGCCCGATTCGCTGTCCGAGCCGTAGGCGATCAGCACCTTGGCGCGCGCAGCCGTCATCAGCGCCACCAGCTTCTCGTCGGTGAGCAGGGGGTTCAGCGGCTGCACGATGCCGGCCGCCTCGCCGCCCCACAGCGCCAGGTGGTATTCCAGGCAGCCGGGCAGCAGCACGGCCACGGCGTCCTGCGGCCCCACGCCCAGCGTGTGCAGCATGTTCGCCGTCTGGTGCAGGCGCGCGAGCAGTTCGGCATACGACCAGCGGATGGGCTCGTCGGCCGGGTTGCCGGTGCGCAGGAAGGTCAGCGCCGTCTTGTCGCCGAAGGCATGGCCGGCGTTGCGGAAGATCTCGTAGGTGCTGCGCACCGTGAGCGCCTGCGCGAGTGGCGTTTCTTCGAGCTTGCGGATGTCCGCGAGGCTGCGGACGGGAAAGGCGGGGCGGAACGGCGCGCCGACCGGGGTGCTGTAGTTGTTTTCGTGCTTGCCTGTCATGTCTTTTGTCTCCTTGGTGCGGCCGCGGTGCCGGGCCCTGCCGGCCCGAATCGTTTTACTGGTTCGTGATGTGGTTGTCGCGAATCACCTTGCCCCAGCGCTCGAAGTCCTCGTGCATGCGCACGCCGGTCTGCTCCGGGGTGCGGTAGGCCGCGAAGGAGCCTACGCTTTCCAGCTTTTCCTGCACCTGCTTGTCGGCCAGCGCGGTCTTCAGCGCGGCGCTCATGCGGTCGATCACGTCCTTGGGCGTGCCGGCCGGAGCCAGCAGGCCGCCCCACGAGGTGGCGTCGAAGCCGGGGAAGCCCTGCTCGGCCACCGTCTTCACGTCGGGCAGCAGGCTCACGCGCTTGCCCGAGCCCACGGCAATGGCGCGCAGCTTGCCGGCCTTGATGTGCGGCAGCACGCCCACCAGGTCCGAGAACATCGCGGGCACCTGGCCGCCGATCAGGTCGGTCACGGCCGGCGCGCTGCCGCGGTAGGGCACGTGCTGCATGTCGAACTTGCCGATGGTCTTGAGCTGCTCGGTCGTCAGGTGGCCGAAGCTGCCGGCGCCGGCGGTGGTGTAGTTGAGCTTGCCGCCCTCGGCCTTGGCCTTGGCGATCAAGTCCTGCACGCCGTTCACGTCGGGCAGCGACTTGGGGTTCACCACCAGCACGATCGGCAGGTCGTACACCGAGCCCACGGGCGTGAAGTTCTTGAAGATGTCGTAGCCGGTGGGGCCGTACAGGTGCGAGGCCAGCAGGGTGGGCGTGGCCAGCATCACGAAGGTGTAGCCGTCGGCCGGCGCGCGCGCCGCGGTGGCGGCGCCCACGGTGCCGGATGCGCCGCTGCGGTTGTCGATCACGATGCTCTGCTTGAGCGCGACCGACATCTTCTGCGCCACGATGCGCGAGGCCACGTCGGTCGGGCCGCCGGGCGGGAAGGGCACGATCAGCGTGATCGGCTTGGCGGGCCAGGCCTGTGCGAAGGCGGCACCGGCCACCAGGGGCAGGGCGAGCGCGAGAAGGGCGCGGCGAACGGGATTGCGAAGGGAAGAAAGGGATGCCATTGGGTCTTGTCTACTCAGGAAATGCGGGCGCCTGTCTTGTTCAGACGACGCCGCTCGTTTTCAGCGCCGCCAGCTTTTCGTCCGACAGGCCAAGAAGGGACTGCAGCACGTCGTGCGTGCCTTCGCCCAGGGTAGGCGGCGCGCTGCGCACCGGCAGGCGCTCGCCGTCGAAGCGGTAGGGCGGCGCCAGCACGTTGACCGTGCCGGCCACCGGATGCGGCTGCGTGGTGACCAGGCCGGCGTCGCTCGCGCGCTTGGATTGCAGCGCCTCCAGCAGGCCCAGCACCTCGCCGCAGGGAATGCCGGCGGCGGTGAGCTTCTCCAGCAGGTCGGCGCGCTGGCGCTTGGCCAGTTCGGCGTGCAGCTCGGGCAGCAGCACCGCGCGGTTGGCCGAGCGCAGGATGTTGGTCTTGAAGCGCTCGTCTGCCGCGAGGTCGGGCCGGCCGATCACCTCGGTGCAGAAGCGTGCGAACTGCGCGTTGTTGCCCACGGTGATGACCAGCGGGCCGTCGGCCGCGTCGAACACGCCGTAGGGCACGATCGACGGATGCGAGTTGCCGTAGCGCGGCGGGTCTTCGCCCATCAGCAGCGCCTCGAGGCCGTAGTAGGCGGTGATCATCAGGCCGCAGTCGAACAGGGCCATCTCCACGTGCCGGCCTTGGCCGGTTTTCTCGCGCTGGTACAGCGCTGCCAGGATGGCCTGCGCCGAGTACATGCCGGTGAACAGGTCCACCGCGGCCACGCCGAACTTCAGCGGCGGCTGGTCGGCCTCGCCGTTCAGCGCCATCAGGCCGGCCTCGCCCTGCACCACGAGGTCGTAGCCGGGGCGCGCGGCCTCGGGGCCGGTGCGGTCGTAGCCCGAGATCGAGCAGTAGATGAGGCGCGGGTTCTCCTTGCGCAGCTGTTCGTAGCCCAGGCCCAGCTTGTCGATGCCGCCGAACTTGAAGTTCTGGATCACCACGTCGCATTGCTTGGCAAGGTCGCGCGCGAGCTGCTGGCCTTCGGGCGTCTGCAGGTCGAGCGTGACCGAGCGCTTGTTGCGGTTCACGCTGTTGAAATAGGCGGTCTCGGTCTTGCCCACGCGCAGGCCCCAGTCGCGGGTGTCGTCGCCGCGGCCCGGGTGCTCCACCTTGATGACCTCGGCGCCCATGTCGGCCAGCACCATGCCGCACCAGGGGCCCGCGAGGATGCGGGACAGATCGAGGACGCGCACGCCTGCAAGCGGCAGCGAGGAATTCAGCGAAGACATGACAACTCCAGGAAAAACGAAAAGCCCCGTGCGCGTGCGCAGGGGGCGGGCAGGGCAAGTGTCAGGACGCGTCCGCCTTGCCGCCGGCGCGGCGCAGTGCCACGAAGTCGGCCTTGCGCTTGCCCAGGAAGGCGCCGATGCCTTCGGCCGCTTCGGCGTCGCCCTGCGACTCGACCATGAACACGGCCTCGGCGTCGAGCTGCTCTTCCAGCGTGGCGTGGTGCGCCTGGCGGCACAGCGTCTTGATGCGCGCGCTGGCGCGCTGCGGGCCGCTGGCCACCTTGGCCGCGAGCGCGATGGCTTCGGCCAGCGCGGCGCCCTTGTCGGTCAGGCGGTTGACGGCGCCCAGCGCATGCAGGCGCTCGGCCGGCATGCGGTCGCCGGTCAGGCACAGCTCGGTCAGCACCTGACGCGAGACGAACTCCGCCAGGAAGGCCGTGGCGCCGCCGTCCGGCGTGAGGCCGACCTTGACGTAGGCCACGGTGTAGAAGGCGTCGCGCGCCGACACCAGCATGTCGCAGGCCAGCGCCATCGACAGGCCCGCGCCGGCGGCGCCGCCTTCGACGGCAGCGATCACCGGCTTGCCGCAATCGCGCAGCGCGCGGATCAGGTTGTTCAGGCCCTCGAGGATCTGGCGGCGCTCGGCCATTGGCAGCTCGCGGCGCTTGGCCAGCAGGTTCAGGTCGCCGCCGGAGCAGAAGAAGTCGCCCGCGCCGGTGAAGACGATGGCGCCCACCTCGGGGTCTTTTTCCGCGTCGGCCAGCGCCGCGCTCAGCTCGGCATACAGCGTGGGCGTGATCGCGTTGCGCGCGGCGGGGTTGCTGTTGGTCAGGATGCGCACGGCGCCTTCCTGCGAGATCAGCACTGTCCTGTTCGTCGTGTCGCTCATGCCGCCACCTCCTTGCCCAGGGCGATGTAGCGCTGCAGGTGGTGGTCTTCGTCGCCCAGCTGGTGGTCGATCATCACCAGGCGCTTGGCGTAGTGGGGCAGGGGCAGTTCCCAGGTCATGCCGATGCCGCCGTGCATCTGGATGCTCTCTTGCGCCACCAGCGCGCCGATGCGGCCGATGCTGAACTTTGCGGCCGACAGCGCGCGCTCGCGCGCCAGGCGCTCGCCGGTGTCGATGGCGGCTGCCGCGTTGATGACGGCCGAGCGGGCCTGTTCGATCTCCAGCAGCAGGTCGGCCATGCGGTGCTGCAGGGCCTGGAAGCTGCCGATCAGCGTGCCGAACTGCTTGCGCGTGCGCAGGTATTCCAGCGTCGCGGTCTTGGCGGCTTCCATGGCGCCAAGCGCTTCGGCGCACAGCGCGAGCACGCCGCGGCCGATGGCGCGCTCCAGCGTGGCGTGGCCCTGGCCTTCGGTGCCCAGCAGCGCGTCGGCGCCCAGCTTCACGCCGTCGAACGAGAGCTCGGCCACGCGGCCGCCGTCGATGGCGGGGCAGCCGCGCACCGTGAGGCCCGCGGTCTTGGCGGGCACGAGGAACAGCGAGATGCCGGCTTCGTCGTCGACATTGCCCGAGGTGCGGGCCGAGACCAGGAACAGGTCGGCCTGCTCGCCCTGCGGTACCACGGCCTTGGCGCCGTGCAGCACCCAGCCGTCGCCATTGCGTTCTGCCCTGGTTGCCACGCGCGTGCGTTCGTAGTGCGTGTCGGCCTCGTCGTGCGCGAAGGCCGCTACGGTCACGCCGTTGATGATGTCTGCGAGCTTTTCTTTCTGCGCATCGGTGCCGGCGGCGCTGATCGCCTCGCCGACCATCACCGCGCCCAGCAGCGGCTCGACCACGAGGCCGCGGCCCAGTGCCTCGAAGACCACCGCGATGTCGAAGCCGCCGCCGCCGAAGCCGCCATCGGCTTCGCTGAAGAGGGCGCCGATCACGCCCAGTTCGGCGAACTGCTGGAAGATTTCCTTGCTGAAGCCGTGCTCCGACTTCGCGATGCGGTCGCGCGCGTCGAAGGCGTACTGCTCGCTGATGAAGCGGTTCAGGCTGTCGGCGAGCATGCGCCGGTCTTCGGTGTGTTCGAAGTTCATGGCATGTCTCCTTTACAGCCCGAGGATCATCTTGGAGATGATGTTCTTCTGGATTTCGTTGGAGCCGCCGAAGATCGACAGCTTGCGGTTGTTGAAGTAGCGCGAGGCGGCGGCCGATGCGTAGTCGGGGCCGAAGGTCTCGCCGGTGTAGCCATCCTTCAGCGCCTCTGCAACGAAGGGGCGTCCATACACGCCCATCGCGCGGCGGGCCAGCGACGAGATCTCCTGGCGGATCTCGGTGCCGCGGATCTTCAGCATCGAGCTTTCCGCGCCCGGCACGCCGCCGCCGGCCACCGCCGCGATCACACGCAGGTTGGTGGTCTTCATGTTCTCCAGGTCGATCTCGACGCGCGCCATGCGCGCCGCGAAGGCCGGGTCTTCCGCCAGCGGCTTGCCGTTCTTGGTCTGCGTGGCCGCGATGCCCTTCAACTGTTCGAGCGCGGCCACCGAGAAGCCCACGCCCGCGATGTTGGTGCGCTCGTAGGTCAGCAGGTACTTGGCGCAGGTCCAGCCCTTGTTCTCCTCGCCCACGAGGTTCTCGGCGGGCACGCGCACGTCGGAGAAGAACACCTCGTTGACTTCATGCTCGCCGTCGAGCGTAATGATCGGGCGCACTTCCACGCCGGGCGAGTTCATGTCGATCAGCAGGAAGCTGATGCCTTCCTGCTTCTTCGCCTCGCGGTTGGTGCGCACCAGGCAGAAGATCATGTTGGCGTGCTGGCCCAGCGTGGTCCAGGTCTTCTGGCCGTTCACGATGTAGTGGTCGCCCTGCGCGTCGATGCCGCGCACGGCCGAAGTCTTCACCGCAGCCAGGTCGGAACCCGCGCCGGGTTCCGAATAGCCCTGGCACCACCAGTCGGCGCCGTTCAGGATGCGAGGCAGCCAATGGCTCTTCTGCGCCTCGTTGCCGTACTTGATGAGCACCGGGCCGAGCATGTTCACGCCGAAGGGCACGATGCGCGGTGCGAAGGCCAGCGCGCATTCATTCTCGAAGATGAACTTCTCCACCGCCGTCCAGCCCGGTCCGCCGTACTGCTCCGGCCAGTGGTTGGCGAGCCAGCCGCGCTCGTTGAGGATGGCGTGCCATTCCTGCATGTCGGCCTTCTCGAGGATCTTGCCGCTGCGCACTTTCTCGGACAGCCGCACCGGCAGCTTGGCGGCCAGGAAGGCGCGCACTTCGCTGCGGAAGGCTTCTTCTTCGGTGGTGAAGTTCAGGTCCATCGCAGGCTCCTCAATAGATTTCGAACAGGCCGGCAGCGCCCATGCCGCCAGCGATGCACATCGTGACCACGGCGTACTTCGCGCCGCGGCGCTTGCCTTCGATGAGCACGTGGCCGGCCAGGCGCGCGCCGGTCATGCCGAAGGGGTGGCCGATGGAGATCGCGCCGCCGTTCACGTTGAGCAGTTCCGACGGAATGCCCAGCTTGTCCTGGCAGTAGATCGACTGCGAGGCGAAGGCTTCGTTGAGTTCCCACAGGCCGATGTCCTGCACCTTCAGGTCGTGGCGCGCGAGCAGCTTGGGCACCGCGAACACCGGGCCGATGCCCATCTCGTCGGGCTCGCAGCCGGCCACCGCGAGGCCGCGGAAGGCGCCCAGTGCCTTGACGTTGGCGCGCTCGGCGTCCTTGGCTTCCATCAGCACGCAGGCCGATGCGCCGTCCGACAGCTGCGAGGCGTTGCCGGCGGTGACGAACTTGTCTTCGCCCATCACGGGCTTGAGCTTGGCCAGCGCCTCGTAGGTGGTGCCGCGGCGGTTGCAGTTGTCTTCGGTGGCCGTCACTTCGCGGTAGGTGACTTCCTTGGTTTCCTTGTCGGTCACGGCCATGGTGGTGGTGCAGGCGACGATCTCGTCCTTGTAGCGGCCGGCGATCTGCGCTTCTTCGGTGCGGCGCTGGCTCTCGGCCGAGAAGCGGTCCTGCGCTTCGCGGCTGATGTTGTAGCGCTTGGCCACGATGTCGGCCGTTTCGATCATCGCCATGTACAGCTCGGGCTTGTGCTCGACGATCCACGGGTCCATGCCGCTGTCGCCGCTGTCGGTGGCGCTGCGCGAGCGGATCTGCGAGATGCTTTCCACGCCGCCCGCGATCATGGCCGGCGCGCCGTCCACCACGATGCGGCCTGCCGCCATCGCGATCGCCTGCAGGCCCGAGGCGCAGAAGCGGTTCACCGTGGTGCCGGCGATGCCGATCGGCAGGCCGGCGCGGATGATGGCCTGGCGCGCGATGTTGCGGCCGGTGGTGCCTTCGGGGTAGCCGCAGCCGAGGATCGCATCCTCGATCAGCGCGGGGTCGAGCCCCGAGCGCTCGACGGCCGCCTTCACGGCGAAGGCTGCCAGCGTGGGGCCGGGGGTGATGTTGAATTCGCCGCGGTGCGCCTTGGTGAGCGGGGTGCGGGCGGTGGAAACGATGACGGCTTCACGCATGGGGATGTCTCCTGGACGGCTGGCTCTGTGATTACTCGGATTGATTGAGGCTGGCGAAATCGGCGCCGCGCTCGACCAGCTGCACCAGCAGTGGCGAGGGCTTCCAGAAGATCGGGTCTTCCTTCGCGAATTCCTGGATGTCGGCCAGCACCTTGGGCAGGCCCACGGTGTCGGCGTACTTCATCGGGCCGCCGCGGTGGCGCGGGAAGCCGTAGCCGTAGAGGAAGGTCACGTCCACGTCGAGCGGGCGCAGCGCGATGCGCTGGAGCACGACGTTGGCGCCTTCGTTGATCATCGCGGCCATGTAGCGGCGCATGATTTCTTCCTCGGTGAAGGCGCGCGGCTTGATGCCGGCGCGCTCGCGCTCGGCGTCGATGATGGCCAGCACCTCGGGGTCGGGCACGCCGGTGCGCGCGCCTTCGGGGTACAGGTAGTAGCCGCGCTGCGTCTTCTGGCCGAACCAGCCGCGTTCGCAGATGCGGTCGGCCACCTGCACGTAGCGCGCCTCGGGGTCGCGCGTGGCGGCCTTGCGCTTGCGCGTGGCCCAGCCGATGTCGCCGCCGGCCAGGTCGGACACCTGGAACGGGCCCATCGGGTAGCCGAAGTTGCGCACCGCCTCGTCGATCTGGTAGGGCGAGGCGCCGTCTTCCATCATGTGGTCGGCGGCCTGGCGGTACACGGCCAGGATGCGGTTGCCGATGAAGCCGTCGCACACGCCGGCGCGCACCGGCACCTTCTTGAGCTTTTTCGCCAGCTCGAAGCCGGTGGCGACCACGTCGGCGCTCACCTTGGCGGGCACCACGATCTCCAGCAGCTTCATGATGTTGGCGGGCGAGAAGAAGTGCAGGCCCACCACGTCCTGCGGACGCGAGATGCTGGCGGCGATCTCGTCGATGTCCAGGTACGAGGTGTTGGTGGCCAGCACCGCGCCGCGCTTGCACACGCGGTCGAGTTCGGCGAACACGGCCTTCTTGACGCCCATTTCCTCGAACACGGCTTCGACCACGATGTCGACGCTGGCGAGTGCGTCGTAGCTGGTCGAGCCCGAGAAGCGCGCCATGACGGCCGCCTTGGCCTCGGGCGTCAGGCGGCCCTTCTTGATGAGGCCGTCGTACACCTTCTCGACGTTGGCGCGGCCGCGCGCGAGTTGCGTGTCGTCGCGCTCGATCATGGTCACGGGCATGCCGGCGTCGAGCATGGCCACGGCGATGCCCGCGCCCATGGTGCCGCCGCCGACGATGCCGGCCGACTCCAGCGGGCGCGGCTTGGCCGAACGGGTCTCGGGCGCCTTGAGCACTTCGCGCTCGGCGAAGAAGGCGTGGATCAGGCCGGCGCGCTGCGGGCTGTCGATGCACTGCAGGAACAGCTTGCGCTCCAGCGCCATGCCTTCGTCGAAGGGCAGCGTGAGCGCGCCTTCGACGGCCTCGATGATCTTCATCGGCGAGAACAGGCCGCGGCTCTTCTTGGCGGTGTCGGCGCGCGCGGCTTCGAGGGCGGCGCGGCTGGCTTCCTTGTCGGCCAGCGCGCCGGCGTCGCGGGTGCGGCGCACCGGCGCCTTGGCGGCGACCAGTTCATTCGCATAGGCGAGGCCTTCGGCCAGCGCGTCGGCGTCGTTGCCCAGGCGGTCGACGAGGCCCAGCGACAGCGCTTCCTTGGCGCCCGCATGGCGGCCGCTGAGCATCAGCTCGAGCGCGGGCTTCACGCCGATGAGGCGCGGCGCGCGCTGCGTGCCGCCCGAGCCGGGCAAGAGGCCCAGCGCCACTTCGGGCAGGCCTAGCTTGGCGGTGGGCGAGGCGAGGCGGTAGTGGGCCGACAGCGCCACCTCCAGCCCGCCGCCGAGCGCGGCGCCGTGAATGGCGGCGACCACCGGCTTGGTGCAGTTCTCGATCTTCAGGCAGGCCTCGGGCAGCGAGGGCGGCTGCGGCGTCTTGCCGAATTCGCGGATGTCGGCGCCCGCGATGAAGTTGCGGCCCGCGCCGACGATCAGCACCGCCTTGGCGGCGCCGTCGGCCTCGGCCGCGTCGATGGCGGCCACGAGACCGCGGCGCACGTCCACGCCCAGGGCGTTGACGGGCGGGTTGTCGATGGTCACCACGAAGACGTCGCCTCGACGCTCGAAGGTGACGGGACCGGTGGACGTGGAAGGGCTGGGAGTGGTGGTGGCCATGTGCTTGCTTGTCTCTTGCGTTGCGAACCGGCGGGTTCGAGGCTCTGGGGTGAACCCGGCATTCTTGGCCGCTATTGCGGCTTTGACAATTGCATAGGCGGTTGACAGACTGTCAAAGGATTTTTGACACAATCGGTGCATGGACCTGCAATCGCTCACCCTGCTGGTGGAAATCCTCGATGCCGGCAACCTGAGCGCGGCCGCCCGCCGGCTCAAGATGACCCGCGCCAACGTCAGCTACCACCTGAACCAGCTGGAGCGCTCGGTGGGCGCGCAACTGGTGCGGCGCACCACCCGGCGCGCCGAGCCGACCGAAATCGGCCTGCGGCTCTACCAGCACGGCGTGGCGATCCAGGGCGAGCTGCTGGCGGCGCGCGAATCTGTCACCACGCTGGGCCAGGGCCTGCAGGGCCGCGTGCGGCTGAGCGTGCCCAGCGGCTACGGGCAACTGGTCATGGCCGACTGGCTGATCGACTTCAAGCGCCAGTACCCCGGCATCGTGCTCGACGTGGTGTTCGAGAACCGCATCGAAGACCTGCTGCGCGACGAGGTCGACATCGCCATCCGCGTGATCCCCGAGCCGCCGCAGAACCTGGTGGCGCGCGAGATGGGCCCGGTGCGCTACGTGGCCTGCGCGTCGGCCGACTACGCGGCGCGGCACCCGTTGCCGGTGCAGCTCGACGCGCTGCAGGGCGCGCCGGTGGTGACGGCGGCCGTCATCGGCCGGCAGCTGCGCGTGTCGGCCTACCAGGGCGAGACCCGGCGCGAGGTGATCCTGGAGCCGACGCTGATTTCAGAGAACTTTCTGTTCCTGCGCCAGGCCATCCTCGCCGGCCTGGGCATCGGCCTCGTGCCCGACTACGTGGTGCAGGAGGACGTGCGCAAGGGCGACGTCGCGACCACGCTCGACGACTGGCGCCTGTCGATCTTCGGCACGCAGATGTTCATGCTCTACATGCCGAACCGCCAGCACACGCGGGCGATCCGGACGTTCATCGACTTCGTGCTGGAGCGGGTGCGGGTGCCACAGTAAAGCCGTGACACTGGCACCTGCCCTGGGCTCAGGGAACTGTGCGGTAGGTGGTGCGCTGCGACGTGCCCTGGCCTGTGGTGATGACCAGGCGGCCGTTGATGGCGGCCATGCCGGGAGCGTCGGGGGTCGTGAAAGAGCGGGTGCGCTCCTGCTGCCAGTTGGCCAAGTCCGTGGTCGACACGACGTTCTGCTCCGGGCTGCTGACACTCGAGTTGGACGTTGGGCTGATGAACAACCGGCCATCGAGCACCGCGCAGTGCAGGCTGCCCTTGGGGAAGGTCGCAGGGAGTCCGCCAGCGATGGCGAAGGTGGCGCCGTCGGTGGAGGTGGCTACCTTGTCGCCCACCAGCAGCAGCGAACCCTTCCAGTTCAGCGCGCAGGTCGGCTTGCCGAGTTCCGCGGGCAGGCTGGGGGACACCTGCGTCCAGTTGACGCCGTCGTTGTCGGATCTCCACACGTTCCGCATGATGCCGGCCATGGTGCGGCCGGCCACGACATAGAGGGCATTGCCGACTTTGGCCATCACATGGTCCGCGACGCCAGGGAATTCGGCGGCGGCCGTTTTTTGTGACCAGTCGGTGCCGTCGAATTTCCAGACGTGGTTCTGGTAGGCGCTGCTGCCGCCTGCCTGTCCGCCGCTCAGGTAGATCGCGTTGTCATCGTTGGCGAGCGCGAAATTCCGCGTCAGCGGCGGTACCTGTGCGGTGGTCATCTTGGTCCAGGTGCTGCCGATGTCGCTGGAGGTCCAGGTCTCCATCACGTTGGTGTAGAAGCCCGCCGTCACCACATACGGAACGCCGCCGCGGGAACTCAGAGCGAAGTCACTGAGAAAGCCGGGCGTCGTCTGCGCCGGCTCCCAGCGGGAGTAATGCAGCGAAGCGGGGTCGATCACCGTGATCTTGTAAGGCAGTTGCCACGGAGAGCCCTCCACGGGCTGTGAGCAGACCAACGGGTTGGCGTCGTAGCAGGCGCGAATCTCGAAGTTGCCCGTATGGACGCCGGGCGCCAGCGCCGCATTCGTGTTCAGCAGGGCCACGTACTTGAGCCCGCTGCTCGAGATCTTGATGTCGGTGTTGATCACGCCCTTGGGCTCGATGATGCCCACGTTCACCGGAGCCGAGATAACCTTGGTCGACGTCGCGATGACGCTGAAGCTCTTGGACGTGTTGGGAAGTACCGTGAGTTCGACCGTCGAGGGATCGAAGGTCAGCCAGGCTCCGGCAGGGTTTCCGGCCGGCGGTGCGGTGCCGCCTGCCGGGGGCAGTGCCAGCCCGGGGAATCCTCCGCCTCCGCCACCTCCGCCACCACCACCGCCGCATGAAGCGATGAGACAGGACAGGACGAGCACGCCCAACGAGGCGGCATGGCGCTTCTTCATTTGCATTTACCTTTGCGAGATTGATCGAAACCGGGACGCCGGTCACAGACCAACCTCCTCCCTCGCCGCAACGGCATGCTCGCACTCTCCACCTCTGCGGGGGAACTGGCGTATCCCGTGCACCCCCTCAGATGCCCGGGACTGGCGGCTCGTCTGTCAGACAGACATTGGCCGCGCTACATGTCGATACAGCGCGGGCATCGTAATCAGCCGATCCGGGAAAGACAAGAGCGAAAGCCCGCCGAGTGCCGCGCAGAGCGAGAAGGGCTGGAGATGCGGGCTACGCCCGCCGCCGATCCCCCGGCGTGCCTTCGTAGTGCCGCGCCTTGTCGACATACATCGCGCGGTCCGCGCGCTGCAGCGCCGATTCGAGCGATTCGCCCGCGTGGCAGGTCGCCAGCCCGATGGCCAGGCTCAGGGCGTGGCCGCTCTGCCCGGCGTGGAACTGGTTGTTCATTTCCAGCAGCGTGAGGATGCGCTCGCGCATGGCCTCGGCGCCGCGCTCGTCGGTCATGGGCAGCAGCACTGCGAACTCGTCGCCGCCGATGCGCGCGGGCCAGGCCGGCGGGTCGACGGCCTTGTCGAGCACTTCGCCCATGCGGCGCAGCAGCGAGTCGCCGGCGGCGTGGCCTTCCTGGTCGTTGAGCTGCTTCAGGCCGTTCAGGTCGATGGCCACGATCGACACCGGCCACGGGCCCTTGCGCGCGAGGCGGGTGAGCTCCTCGGTGAAGTAGGTGCGGTTGCACAGCTGCGTGAGCACGTCGTGCTTGCCCAGGTATTCGAGGTAGGCCTCGGCCTTCTTGCGCGCGGTGATGTCGACCAGCGACACCAGCACCAGGTCCCAGGTGTCGAGCCGGTCGTCCTGCACCGCGAACTGCATGTGGATGTTCAGCACCTCGCCCGACAGCGAGTAGTTGAGCACCTCGCGGTGCTGCACCGTCTTGCCGTTCCACAGGTCCTGCAGCTGCTCGGCGAAGGACTCGCGCATCTCGTCGCGGAAGATGCGCGAGAGGCTGCCCAGCAGGGTCTGCAGGTCGGGCGCGCCGAACATGCGCAGCGTCTCGCGGTTGACGTCGATGACGCGGATCTCCTGCATGCAGCGCGTCACGAACTCCGGGTGCACCTTGATGAAGGTGGCGAAGTCGGTGATGCCGCGCGCGCGGATGCTCTCGAGCAGCGTGCGCACGGCGCTGAAGTCTTCCACCCACAGCGACACCGGCGAGCGCTCGAACAGGCTGCGCGCATAGGTGGCGCTCTCGTCGCGCAGGCGCTGGGCGGCCACGCGCTCGGTCACGTCGTCGAGCGAGACCAGCACGCGCTCCCAGGTGCCTTCGTGGCCGGGCAGCACGCGGGCGCGCACGCGCACGTCGAGCCGCCGGCCGTCCAGGGCGTAGTTGACGGTCTCGCTCTCGAAGGTGAGCTGGCCGCGCCAGAGCTGGTCGAGCTCGTGCACCACGGTGGCCGACATGTCGCCTCGGAACACGCGGTCCAGCGAGTCGAGCAGGGTCTGCTGGCTGTCGGCGGCAAAGAGCTTCAGGGTGTGCTGGTTGACCCGCAGCACCTTCAGCAGCGCCATGCACTCGCTCACGCGGCGCGGGTCTTCGGACAGGTAGGCGACCAGGTCGGTGACGCCCTCGGCGCGCCAGCCGTCGAGCTTGCGCTTGAGGCCGCTGTAGTCTTCGATCCAGAGGGAGACGGGCGCCAGGTCGAACATGGCGTCGAGGTCGGATGACGGGGAAATGTCGGACGCGGCGGCGGTCAGGGCCATCGATGGGCTTTCGGAAAAGCAGCTGCAGCCGAGGCTGGCGGGCTGCCGTCAGATTGGGGACTTAATTATTACCCGGCAGGGCGAAGGGTTTAGCGGCTGTAGAGGCCCACCACGCTCTGTCCGCCCAGCGCATGGCCCTTGAGCGCGGCCAGCAGGGCGTCGCGTGCCAGGCCGGTCGGCAGGGCACCCGGCGCGAGGTCGGAAGCGATGACGGTCAGGACATAGTGGTGCGGCCGGTCGCCCACCGGCGGGCACATGCCGCGGTAGACCGGCGCGCCGGCCACGTTCGGGCCCATGGTGAAGTTGAAGTTCGTGCCCGCCTGGCCTTCGCCCGTCTTCAGCTCGCCGCGCTCGGCCGCGATGTTGTAGGCCACCCAGTGCGACACGCCCAGGCCGGCCGCGCCGTCCGGGTCGAACACCAGCACCGCGACCGACCGGGTCTTGGGCGGCAGGTTGCTCCAGGCCACCGGCGGCGAGATGTTCTTGCCGCCGCATTCGCCCGCGCCGGCGTGCTCGGCCGGGATGGTGCCGTTGTCGGCGAAGGCGCTGGAGCCGACGCGCATGCCGGTGTAGGCCTTGCCGCCGGTGCCCGAACCGCCCGACATGCCGGCGCAGCCCGCCAGCAGGCCCGCGAGGGCGAGCGCCGCCGCCGGCAATGCGAGGGAACGAGGGAGCTTGTTGTTGTCGCGCATGGTTTTCTCCTGTCTGAAGAATGTTGCTGTGTTCACCCGGCCTGGCCCGGCCAGATGCTGCCGTCGGCCTTTTCGTGCACCGTCAGCGGCGTGAGTCGCGCGCCGCGGCACGGGCCGCCGACGCACTTGCCGGTGTCGGGCTCGAAGATCGCGCCGTGCCGCGCGCACATCAGGAAGCGGCCCGAGCTTTCGATGATCTGCCCTTCGAAGTCGAGCGGTCCACCGGCATGGGGGCACTGGTTGATGTAGGCGTACACCGCGCCGTGCCAGCGCACCGCGAAGGCGGGGGCGCCGTTGGGTGCGGAGAACTTGACCGCGATGCGGTCCTCGGCAAGCGTGGTGGAAATCGGCGCGGGGGCCAGTGTTGTCGTTGTCGTGGGGTCGTCGGTCATCTGGCAGCGAGGGTAGCCAAGGTTCGAAGGGGGCGCAACGGCGTCGCGGCGCGGGAGGGGCGCTTACAAATCGCAGCCTGACAGGACGGCCGATGACTGTATATTCATACAGTAATTCCGAGGCCTCCCGTGGACATCCAACGCAAACTCGCCATCCTGGCCGACGCCGCCAAGTACGACGCCTCGTGCGCATCGAGCGGCTCGCAGCCGCGCGACTCGGTGGGCGGCCGGGGCATCGGCTCCACCGAGGGCGCGGGCATCTGCCACAGCTACGCGCCGGACGGCCGCTGCATCTCGCTGCTGAAGGTGCTGCTGACCAACCACTGCCAGTACGACTGCCTGTATTGCGTCAACCGCGCGTCGAGCAACGTGCCGCGTGCGCGCTTTCGCGTCGAAGAGGTGGTGCAGCTCACGCTCGACTTCTACCGGCGCAACTGCATCGAAGGCCTGTTCCTCTCGAGCGGCATCGTCAAGTCGCCCGACCACACCATGGAGCAGGTGGTCGAGGTGGCGCGCGTGCTGCGCGAGGAGCACGACTTTCGCGGCTACATCCACCTGAAGACCATTCCCGACGCCAGCGACGAGCTGCTGGCGCGCGCCGGCCGTTATGCCGACCGGCTCAGCATCAATGTCGAGCTGCCCACCACCGAGGGCCTGCGGGCGCTGGCGCCCGAGAAGAACGAAAGCGCCATCCGCCGTTCCATGGCGCGGCTGCGCCTGCGCATCGACGACACGCGCGAGGAAGCGCGCCGCGTGGTGCCCATCCGCGCGCTGCCCGGCGCGGCGCCCGTTGCGGCCAGACCGCCGCCCTTCGCGCCGGCCGGCCAGAGCACGCAGATGATCGTGGGCGCCGACGCCACCGACGACCGCCACATCCTCGCGTCGAGCGCCACGCTGTACGGCGCCTACAAGCTCAAGCGGGTGTACTACTCGGCCTTCAGCCCCATCCCCGATGCGGCCCGCGCGCTGCCGCTGGTGGCGCCGCCGCTGATGCGCGAGCACCGGCTCTACCAGGCCGACTGGCTCATGCGCTTCTACGGCTTCGAGCACCAGGAGATCGTGGCCGCGCCCGACGGCCTGCTGCGGCTGGACGTCGATCCCAAACTGGCCTGGGCGCTGGCGCATGCCGAGCGTTTTCCCGTCGACCTGAACCATGCCCCGCGCGAAATGCTGCTGCGCGTGCCGGGCCTGGGCGTGAAGGCGGTCGAGCGCCTCCTGCAGGCGCGCCGCGTGCGCAGGGTGCGCGCCGACGATCTGCGCCGGCTGCATGTGCCTTCGCGCAAGGTGTTGCCCTTCGTGGTGGCCGACGGGCACCGGCCGGCGGCCGGCGCCATGGCCGCCGCCGTTCCCGTGGCAACGCCGGCGCAGGCTGCGCTGTTCTGAGCCCCATGCGCGTGCGGCTCGACAACCCGGTCGACTTCGACGCCTTTCGCCGCGAGGCGCGCCGGTTGCTGGCGAACGGCGTGCCGCCCGACCATGTCGAATGGAGCGATGGCGCGCAGGGCGAGGGCGGCGCCGGCCTGTTCGCGGACACGCCCGCCGGCGAAGGCTTGCCTGCGACCGAGCCCGCCAGCGCCGCGCGCCAGCCGGTACCCGCGTCGTTCCTCGCGCTGTGCGCTGATGTGATCCTGCATCGCGAGCCGCAGCGCCTGGCGCTCATGTACCGGCTGCTCTGGCGCCTTGCGCACGAGCCGGCCCTACGGCACGACCCGCTCGACGCCGACATGCTGCAGGCCCGGCAGATGGCCAAGGCTGTGCACCGCGACATCCACAAGATGCGCGCCTTCGTGCGCTTCACCCGCGTGGAAGGCGAGCAGGGCGAGCGCCACGTGGCATGGTTCGAGCCCGACCACCGCATCGTGGAGGCCAATGCGCCGTTCTTCGCGCGCCGCTTCGCGCAGATGCGCTGGGCCATCCTCACGCCCGAACGCTGCGTGGCATGGGACGGGCAGGCGCTGACTTTCCGCGAGGGCGCCGACCGGCGCGAGAAGCCGCCGCCGGATGCGGGCGAGCAGCTGTGGCTGGTCTATTACGAGCACATCTTCAACCCTGCGCGCCTGAAGCTCGCGATGATGCGCCGCGAGATGCCGGCTCGCTACTGGCACAACCTGCCCGAGGCCGCGCTGATCGGGCCGCTGGCCGAAGCGGCGCAGGCGCGCAGCCAGTCGATGATCGACGCGCCGGCCACACCCGCGCGCCGCATACGCGCGCCGGTGCCGCTGCACCCGCTGCCGGCCGACCGCGCGGCGCCCGCCAGCCTCGATGAACTGCGCGCCGCCGCGCATGCATGCCGCGATTGCCCGCTCGGCGCGCTCGCCACCCAGGCGGTGTGCGGCGAAGGCCCGCCGGGCGCGGCGCGCATGCTGGTCGGCGAGCAGCCCGGCGACCAGGAAGACCTGGCCGGGCGGCCCTTCGTCGGGCCGGCCGGCCAGTTGCTCGACCGCGCGATGGCGCAACTGGGCCAGCCGCGCGGCTCGGTGTACCTGGCCAACGCCGTGAAGCACTTCAAGTATGAGCTGCGCGGCAAGCGCCGCATCCACAAGACGGCGGGCCAGCGCGAAGCCGAAGCCTGCGCGCACTGGCTGGACAGCGAAATCGCGCTCGTGCGCCCGCAGGCGCTGGTGGCGCTCGGCGCGACCGCCGCGCGCGCCCTGCTGGGCCGGCCGGTGGCGGTGCAGGCGGAGCGCGGCGCGTGGCTGCACGAGCGCGCGGACGGCCGGCCCGTGTTCGTCACGCTGCATCCATCCGCGCTGCTGCGGCTGCCCGATGCCGAGCGCCCCGCCGCCTACGACCGCTGGCTGGCCGACCTGTCGGACGCATTCGCGAGTCCCCAAGGCGACAGCCGCGACATCCATTCGGCGGCTGCGCATGTACTCGCACCATGGACAGGCGTCATAGCCCGGGGCCGCTGACTACGCCATTCGGCGTGTAGACGCTCGCAGCCCCGGTTTTGACAATTCGGACGCCCGTATTCCAAAGTCCGCGATTCCAGCAAGGGGTAGAGGAAGGAAAGCATGCCGATGACCACGCTCAAACAGGGTTGGCGCGGAGCCGACGTCCGGCGTCTGCAGGAAGCGCTCAACCGCAAGCTGCAGCCCAGCCCCGCGCTCGTCACCGACGGCGACTACGGCCCGCGCACCCGCGCCGCCGTGCTGCGCCTGCAGGCCGTGCACTGGCTGGTGGAAGACGGCGAGGCCGGCCCCTGCACCCAGAACGTCGCCTTCGACGGCGAGGGCGACGCGCCCATCCTGCATCCGGTCGCGCTGATTCCGCCGCCGGCCGCGCCGCTGTGCTGGGCCGCGGGCGTCGCGATGATGACGCGCTCCAACGTGCGGGAAGTGGTCGCGCGCACCCCGGCGGAGCTGGTCGCGGCCGACGGCGGGCTGCAGGACTTCGTCGACACGCACGACGCGGGCATGGAGGGCGGCCGGCGCTTCGCGGCCGCGCACGGGCTCGAAGTGCGCCCGCCGCCGCCGTGGTCGCTGAAGGCGCTGCGTGCCGCGCTGCGGGAAGGCCCGCTCATGTTCGACATGCTCTGGGGCACCCGCGGCGGCTATGCGGATGGCGCCGGCCGGCCGGGCCACATGGTCGTCATCGCCGGCATTCGCGGCGACGCCGACCCGAGCGGGCGCGGCACCACGCTGCGCATCCTCGATTCCTGGCCGCCGAACAAGGGCGCGCGCAGCTCGGTCAACTTCTTCAAGTGGTTGCAGGGCGCCAGCTCGCGCACCTGCCGGGTGTTCAACAAATAGCAAGAGAATTCGCGATTCCCGCGAACCGTTCGGCGGGTTCGCCGCCTCCTTGTGTCCGAGGGTCTTCCTCGCACAACCAAGGATCGAAGGAATCGCCATGTTCTACGTCAAGAATGTCCCCGGCTGGGAGCGCGCGCTGCGCATCGTCATGGGGCTCGCCAGCCTCGCTTTTGCCTTCATGAATTGGGGCACGGCCTCCGTGGCGGTGGCGGCCGGCCTGATGGGCGCGGTGCTGGCCCTGACCGGCCTGTTCGGCTTCTGCCCGATGTGCGCGATGGTCGGGCGCAAGCCCGGCAAGGGGCGCTGAGCCGTGGCCGCCGGGATCGATCGCACCGATTTGATCTGCGCCGCGCAGACCGGCGACCCCGCGGCCATCGCCGGGCTGCTGGCGGTCTGCCAGGCCGACGCGCGCCGCTATGCCCGCAGGCACTGCCAGGCCAGCGACATCGACGATGCCGTGCAGGAATCGTTGATGGTGATCGTGCGCAAGGTCCGGGGCCTGAAGGCGGCCGCGGCTTTTTCGTCGTGGCTGTTCACGGTCATCAAGCGCGAATGCCTGCGGCTGCAGCGCGCGATGTTCCGGCACGACCCGCTGGACGACGAAGTGGCCGAGCGGCAGCTTGCCAGCCGCACCGACGACGCGCTGCGGCTGGACCTGACGCACGCGCTGGAGTCATTGCCCGCGCACTACCTCGAAGTGGTGCTGCTGCGCGATTTCGAGGAGCTGACCATCGCGGAGATCGCCCAGCGGCTCGGCGAGCCCGCGGGTGCCGTCAAGAGCAGGCTGCACCGCGCGCGGATGCTGGTGCGCGAATACCTGCTGGAGGGCGATGCGACAATCGTCCGGCCATGACAGACACCCTCACGATCACCCGCCCCGACGACTGGCACCTGCACGTGCGCGACGGCGCCGCCCTCGAAGCCGTCGTTCCCCACAGCGCCCGCCAGTTCGGCCGCGCGCTGATCATGCCGAACCTCCGCCCCCCCGTGACCACCGCCGCGCAGGCCGTGGCGTACCGCGACCGCATCCGCGCCGCCGTGCCCGAAGGCGTGGCCTTCGAGCCCGTGATGTCGCTCTACCTGACCGACAAGCTGCCGCCCGAGGAAATCGCACTGGCAGCCGAAGCCGGCGTGCGCGCGCTCAAGCTGTACCCGGCCGGCGCCACCACCAACAGCGATGCCGGCGTGACCGACATCCGCCACACCTACAAGACGCTCGAGGCCATGCAGAAGCACGGCCTGCTGCTGCTGGTGCACGGCGAAGTGACCGACCCCGCCATCGACCTGTTCGACCGCGAGGCCGTGTTCGTCGACCGCGTGATGATTCCGCTGCGCCGCGACTTCCCCGAACTCAAGGTGGTTTTCGAGCACCTGACCACCAAGGAAGGCGCCCACTACGTGCGCGATGCCGACCGCTTCACCGCCGCGACCATCACGGCGCACCACCTGCTCTACAACCGCAACGCCATCTTCACCGGCGGCATCCGCCCGCACTACTACTGCCTGCCCGTGCTCAAGCGCGAGACGCACCGCGTGGCGCTGGTCGAGGCCGCCACCAGCGGCAGCGACCGCTTCTTCCTGGGCACCGACAGCGCGCCGCACCCCGCGCACCTGAAGGAACACGCACTCGGCTGCGCCGGCTGCTACACCGCGCTCACCGCCATCGAGCTCTACGCAGAGGCCTTCGACAACGCGGGCGCGCTCGACAAGCTCGAAGCCTTCGCGAGCTTCAACGGCCCCGACTTCTACGACCTGCCGCGCCATGCCGACACCGTCACGCTCAAGCGCGAAAGCTGGACCGTGCCGGAGACCGTGCCCTACGGCGACGCCACGCTCAAGCCGCTGCGCGGCGGCGAAACCATCCACTGGAAGCTGGCATGACCCCCACACCGCGCGTGATGCTGCTGATCGACGCCGACAACGTGTCGGCCGACGTGATTGAGCAGGCCGTGCAGCGCACGATGGACGAGTACGGCGCCATCCACGTGCGCCGGGCTTATTGCAACGCCGAGATGGCGGTGAACCGGCAGGCCATGTTCAAGCGGCTGTCGGTGCGGCCGATGGTCAACCTCTCGACCGGCAAGAACAGCACCGACATCGCGCTCGCGGTCGACGCCATCGACCTCGTGATCGACGAGCGTCCCGACGTGGTGGTGCTGGTGTCTTCCGACTCCGACTTCGCACCGCTGGTGATCCGGTTGCGCGAAAAGGGCTGCCGCGTCTGCGGCATCGGCCAGCAGGGCAAGACGGGCGAGGAAACGGTCGGCATCTACGATTCGTTCATGGACCTGGAGCACCACGCCAGCAGCGTGAAGCCCGCGGCCCGCACCGCCGCCGCCAAGAAGACGGCCGCTGCCAAGACCGCGCCCGCCGCCAAGAAAACGGCCGCCAAGAAGGCCGCCACCAAGACGGCGGCCCGCAAGAGCACCAAGGCAGCCAAGCCCGCGCCGCCGCCGGAGCCGCAGACCTCCGAGGCGGCCGAGTTCATCCTGCAGGCCGTGCCCGCGCTTCGCAGCGGCAAGGACGTGCCGCTCAACGACGTGGCGCAGGCGCTGCGCGCAGCGGGCCTGCTGGGCAAGCACGGCAGTTCGCTCAAGCTGTTCGACAAGCTCACGGCGGAATTCGCGGTGATGCAGCACCCCGACCGCATCCGCTGGACGGACGCGCCGGCGTCTTGACCCTGCCGACGGTCGACTGGGCGCGGCCCTGGCTCGCGCCCTACCGTGCCCACGGCGAAGCGGCGGCGCAGGCCGCCTCGATGCACGGCTCGGTTGCCGCGGCGCTGCAGGGCGCCAGGCCTGCCCATGTACCCGACTTCGTGCGGCAGGAAGCGCTGCCTGCCGGCCAGGCCTACGAGGCCCACATCTTCCAGACCCGCACGGTGCCGACGCGCGACAACCTGCACGACTTCTTCAACGGACTCGTCTGGCTCGCGTTCCCGCAGGCCAAGCGCCGCCTCAACGAGCTGCAGGCGGGCGAGATCGCGCGCGACGGCGTTGCGGCTGTGCGCGGCCCCTTGCGCGACGCGCTCACGCTGTTCGACGAGAACGGCGCCGTGCTCGATGCACCGCCCGCGCTGTGGCAGGCGCTGGTTGCGCGCGACTGGCACACGTTGTTCGTCGCGCGGCGCGAGCTGTGGGCGCAGGCGCGGCTGCTGGTGTTCGGCCATGCGCTGCTCGAAAAGCTGGTCACGCCGCGCAAGCCGATCACCGCGCACGTGCTGCTGACGAGCGAAGCGGTGGGCAATGCGGCCTTCGACGACGCGCGCATGGCGCAGGCGCTGGAGCCTGCGCGACTCGCGTGCAAGCCCTTCGTGCCGCTGCCGATGCTCGGCGTGCCGGGCTGGTGGCCGGACAACGAGGCCGCGTCGTTCTATGACGATCCGCAGGTTTTCAGGCCTTTGCCGGGTCGGGGAATACACGGGCGTTAGAACTTTTACTCCTATCATGGTCCCCACCTCCATGCAGCGAACGGGTTGAAGTGAGTCCACCGGCCCTTATCTGCATGGAAGCGTTCCCCACGGAGAATTCAACTTGAAACGTATCCTTCTGTTCGTCCTGACCAATGTGATGGTCGTCGCGGTGCTCGGCGTGGTCGCCAGCCTGCTCGGCGTCAATCGCTTCCTCACGGCCAACGGGCTCAACCTCACGGCGCTGCTCGGCTTTGCGCTGGTGATGGGTTTCGGCGGCGCGATCATCTCGCTGCTCATCAGCAAGCCCATGGCCAAGTGGACCAGCGGCCTGCACATGATCGACAACCCCCAGACGCCCGACGAGGCCTGGATCGTCGGCACGGTGCGCAAGTTCGCCGACAAGGCCGGCATCGGCATGCCCGAGGTCGGCATCTTCGAAGGCGAGCCCAATGCCTTCGCCACCGGTGCCTTCAAGAACTCGTCGCTCGTGGCGGTGTCCACCGGCCTGCTGCAGAACATGACGCGCGAAGAGGTCGAGGCCGTCATCGGCCACGAGGTGGCGCACATCGCCAACGGCGACATGGTCACCATGACGCTGATCCAGGGCGTGATGAACACCTTCGTCGTGTTCCTGTCGCGCGTGATCGGCTATGCGGTCGACAGCTTCCTGCGCCGCGGCGACGACCGCAGCTCGGGCCCCGGCATCGGCTACTACGTGAGCACCATCGTGCTCGACATCGTTCTCGGCTTTGCCGCCGCGATGGTGGTGGCCTGGTTCTCGCGCCACCGCGAGTTCCGCGCAGACGCCGGCGCCGCCGCGCTCATGGGCCAGAAGCAGCCGATGATCAACGCGCTCGCGCGCCTGGGCGGCCTGCCGGCCGGCGAGCTGCCCAAGGCGGTGGAAGCCATGGGCATCACCGGCAGCATGGGCAAGCTGTTTGCCACCCACCCGCCGATCGAAGAGCGCATTGCCGCGCTGCAGAACGCGCAGCGCTGAAACCCGCTATCACTGCTTTGTAGCGCCACCTCCGGGTGGCGTTTTTTTTGGGCGCCCGGTCGTCAGTCGCTGGCGGGAGCCGGGGCTGCGGCAGGCTCCTCTGCGGCGGGTTCCGCGGGTGTCGCGGCCGCCGCTGCAGCAGCAGCTTCCGCAACCGCCTGAGCCGCCTGAGCCGCCTGAGCCGCCTTCTGGTCGTTGCGCACGCGTTGCAGCGTGCGCGTCACCTCGCCGTGCTTCATGCCGTACATGTCGGCGAACTCCTGCTCGGTGCGGCCGCTGGCTTCGAAGGCGCGCAGCAGCGCCTCGCGCTTGGCGGCCTGCTGGGCGAGTTCGGCCAGGGCTTCGTCGACCACGGCGTTGTTGTTCTGGTCGCGCGAGCGCACCAGCACCGCATAGGCCTCGCGGTCGAGGCCCGAGGCTTCCACGGCCTTGGCGATGCGCGCCACCAGTTGCGGGCGCAGGTCTTCGTTGCCGGGGTTGCGCTGCAGGCGGCGGCGGTGCAGTTCGAGGATGGCGTGGTGCACATGCTCGGGCGCGACCGGGTCGAGCGCGTTGCCGTCGAGGTCATGGCGGGCCAGGCCGGCGGCCACGGATTCGAGATAGCGGGTGGAGCGCGCATGCTGGCCCATCGCGATCTTCAGGTCTTCGGCCTTGAAGTCCTCGGGGTGGCGTGCCAGCAGTTCCTCGTACACGCCGAGCTTCAGCGGCACGAAGCGCGCGCCGAAGAGCTGCGGGTACAGCTCGAACAGGCGCTCCAGCACTGGGCTGACCTTGCGCGGTGCGCGCTGCGGCTGCGGCTGCTGTTGCTGCTCCTGGCGCGGCTGTTGCGGGCGGCGCTGGTTGTTGTTGCGGCCGCCGCCGTTCTTCTGCCGGGGCGGGCGCGCGTCCTGGCGCGGCTGCTGTTGCTGTTTCTGCTGCGCGGGCGCCTCGTCGGTGCCCGTGTCCGCGTCCGAACCGGCCTTCAGCTGCTTCAGCTGTTCGGCCATGTCCAGTTGCTGGCGCCGGGGCGGGCGTGCGTTCGTCTTCGGGGTGGCGGTGGAAGCGTCGGTCATGCGGGGGGCGCGGTGGAATGAATTGGAAAAAAGAAAGCCGGCAGCGCGCATTCAGCGCGGCCGGAACATCCTGAAGAGATTGTCGGGGCTGACTTCGAAGTAGTCGGCCGGGCCGCCGCCGCGCAGGATGGGCTGCGCAGCGGCGGTGTCGTAGATGCCGTCCTTCAGCAGGCGGCGCGCGATGTGCACGCCCACCACTTCGCCGAGGACCAGCCATGTCTGCACCGGCACGCCGTCCACGCCTTCGAGCTGCAGGATCTGCGTGAGCCGGCATTCGAAGGACACGGGGCTTTCGGCCACGCGCGGCACGGCGATGGTCCGCGAGGCGGCGGTCCGCAGGCCGGCCAGCTCGAACTCGTCGACCTCGGGCGGCACGGCGGCGCAGGAGCGGTTCATCTGCTCGGCCAGCGGGCGCGTTGCCAGGTTCCAGCCGAACTCCCGCGTCTGGCGGATGTTGTGCAGGCTGTCCTTGGCGCCGATGCTGGCGAAGCCGACGATGGGCGGCGTGTAGTTGAAGGCGTTGAAGAAACTGTAGGGCGCGAGGTTGAGCACGCCGTTTTCGTCCTGCGACGAGATCCATCCGATGGGCCGCGGCCCGACCATCGCGTTGAACGGGTCGTGCGGCAGGCCGTGGCCCTTGGCGGGCTCGTAGAAGTGGAAGTCGTCGTTGCTGCTGGACATGGCGGCTCTCAGTGGCTCAGGGCCGACGGCGACGCCTGCGCGGCCTGCCGGCCGATCAGCAGCCGGAACGGCAGCAGCATCAACACGCCGACGGCGAGCTTCACGCCCAGGTCGCCCAGCGCCCAGGTGAGCCAGGGGCCGTCGGTGCCCGCGAAGGCGATGCCCCAGAACACGATGCTGTCGAGCACGGCGGCAACCACGGTTGCCACCAGCGGCGCGCGCCACCACAGGCCCCGGCGAAGCCGGTCGAAGACGCCGATGTCCAGCAGCTGCGAGGCGATGAAGGCCAGGCCCGAGGCCGCCGCGATGCGCACCGGCGCCAGCAGCAGCGACACGCCCACGGCCACGGCGAAGCCCACCCACGCCACGCGCCGCGCCATGCCGGGACCGAAGCGCCGGTTGACCAGATCGCTCACGAGGTAGGCCACCGGATAGGTGAAGGCGCCCCAGGTCAGCCAGTCGTTGATGGCGAACTGCACCAGGATGTTGGAGGCCAGCACCACGGCTGCCATCGCCATCGTGCCGGCGATCAGGTGGCCCAGCGTGGGCCGCTCGAAGAAGGTGGCGGGCTGCTGCATCAGACGTTCGCCGTGCGTTCGCGTTCCGATTCGGCGAGCACGCTGTGCGCCACGGCCTCGGCCACCTTGATGCCGTCCACGCCGGCCGACAGGATGCCGCCCGCGTAGCTCGCGCCTTCGCCGGCGGGGTAGAGGCCGCGCACGTTCAGGCTCTGGAAGTCGTCGCCGCGCGTGATCTTGATGGGCGAGGAGGTGCGCGTTTCCACGCCGGTGAGCACCGCGTCGTGCGTGTCGAAGCCCTTGATCTTGCGGCCGAAGGCCGGGAAGGCCTCGCGCATCGCCTCGATGGCGTAGGCCGGCAGGGCCTTGTGCAGGTCGGTCGGCGTGACGCCGGGCTTGTACGACGGCGTCACGCTGCCCAGCGCGGTGGAGGGCTTGCCGGCGATGAAGTCGCCCACCAGCTGGCCGGGGGCGCGGTAGTCGCCGCCGCCGAGCACGAAGGCATTGCTCTCGAGTTCGCGCTGCAGCGCGATGCCGGCGAGCGCGTCGCCCGGGTAGTCGCGCGGGTCGATGCCCACCACGATGCCCGCGTTGGCATTGCGCTCGTTGCGCGAATACTGGCTCATGCCGTTGGTGACCACGCGGCCCGGCTCGCTGGTGGCCGCGACCACGGTGCCGCCCGGGCACATGCAGAAGCTGTAGACCGAGCGGCCGTTGCTCGCGTGGTGCACCAGCTTGTAGTCGGCCGCGCCCAGCAGCGGATGGCCGGCATGGCGGCCCCAGCGCGCGCGGTCGATCAGGCCCTGCGGATGCTCCACGCGGAAGCCGATGGAAAACGGCTTGGCCTCGATGTGCACGCCGCGCGCGTGCAGCATCTCGAAGGTGTCGCGCGAGCTGTGGCCCAGCGCCATCACGACGTGGTCGGCGCGCAGCTCGTGGCTCTGGCCGGTCGTCTGGTCGAGCACGGTGAGGCCGCGGAGGTGGCCGTTTTCGATATGCACGTCGGTCACGCGCTGCTCGAAGCGGATCTCGCCGCCCAGCGCCACGATCTGCTCGCGGATGTTCTCGACCACCTTCACCAGCTTGAAGGTGCCGATGTGCGGATGCGCGACGTAGAGGATCTCGGGCGGCGCGCCGGCCTTCACGAACTCTTCCATCACCTTGCGGCCGAGGAAGCGCGGGTCCTTGATCTGGCTGTAGAGCTTGCCGTCGGAGAAAGTGCCGGCGCCGCCTTCGCCGAACTGCACGTTCGACTCGGGGTTGAGCACGCTCTTGCGCCACAGGCCCCAGGTGTCGCGGGTGCGCTGGCGCACGGTCTTGCCGCGCTCGAGCACGATGGGCCTGAAGCCCATCTTCGCGAGCATCAGCGCCGCGAAGATGCCGCAGGGGCCGAAGCCGATGACCACCGGCCGCGCCGTGCCCTCGGGGGCATTGGCCGGCGGCGTGTAGCGCATGTCGGGCGCTTTCTGGATGTGCGGATGGCCCGTGTGCTTGGCGAGCAGCGCGGCTTCGAGCTTCGCGTCGGCCAGCTGCACGTCGCAGATGTAGACCGTGAGCAGCTCGACCTTGCGCGCGTCGAAGCTGCGCTTGTAGACATTGTGGGAAGCGATCGCGTCGAGCGGGACGTCGAGCGTCCTGGCGATCAGGGCTGCCAGCGCGTCGGGCGCGTGGTCGAGCGGAAGTTTGAGTTCGGAGATTCTCAGCATGGCGGCGTAGGGCTTGTAGTTATCAAGCAGGCCGCGCATTTTAAGCGCCCGGGGCGCTATGAAAGGGATAGCGGGTCAGGCGGGCAGGAAGCCCTCGACCGACAAGTAGCGCTCGCCCGTGTCGTAGTTGAAGCCCAGCACCACCGCATCGGGTGCCAGCGAGGGCAGCTTCTGCGCGATGGCCGCGAGCGTGGCGCCCGACGAGATGCCGACCAGAATGCCTTCCTCCTGCGCGCAGCGGCGGGCCATTTCGCGCGCCGGCTCGGCGTCGACCTGCAGCACGCCGTCGAGCAGCGAGGTGTCGAGGTTCTTCGGGATGAAGCCCGCGCCGATGCCCTGGATCGGGTGCGGCGCCGGCGCGCCGCCGGAGATGACGGGCGAGGCCACCGGCTCCACCGCGAACACCTGCAGCTTCGGCCACTTCTTCTTGAGCACCTTCGCCACGCCGGTGATGTGGCCGCCCGTGCCCACGCCGGTGATGATCACGTCGATGCCGTCGGGAAAGTCGGCCGCGATTTCCTCCGCCGTGGTGCGCACGTGCACGTCGACGTTGGCGGGGTTGTTGAACTGCTGCGGCATCCACGCGCCGGGCGTGCCGGCCACGATTTCCTCGGCGCGGGCGATGGAGCCCTTCATGCCGTTGGCGCGCGGCGTCAGGTCGAAGGTGGCGCCGTAGGCCAGCATCAGGCGGCGGCGCTCGATGGACATGCTGTCGGGCATCACCAGGATCAGCTTGTAGCCCTTGACGGCCGCCACCATGGCCAGTCCGATGCCGGTGTTGCCCGAGGTCGGCTCGACGATGGTGCCGCCCGGCTTGAGCGCGCCGCTCTTCTCGGCGTCTTCGACCATCGCGAGCGCGATGCGGTCCTTGATGGAGCCGCCGGGGTTGGCGCGCTCGGACTTGATCCAGACCTGCTGCTTCGCATTGCCGAACAGCCGGTTGATGCGGATGTGCGGCGTGTTGCCGATGGTCTGGAGGATGTTCTGGGCCTTCATGGAATCTCCTTGAGTCAATGCGTTTGTCGGACGGACATCGCGCATTGTGAGACCAGCCCGCCGTCCCCGGCTCAGCCCTGCGCCGACCCGGCCGTGAACTTCATCGCCACGCCGTTCATGCAGTAGCGCAGCCCGGTGGGCCTGGGCCCGTCGTCGAACACATGGCCCAGGTGCCCGCCGCAGCGGCTGCAGTGCACCTCGGTGCGCGTCATGCCGAAGGAGCGGTCGGTGTGCTCGCCCACGGCCTTGTCCAGCGGCTTCCAGAAGCTGGGCCAGCCGGTGTGGCTGTCGAACTTGGTCTTCGACGAGAACAGGTCGAGCGCGCAGCCCGCGCAGCTGAAGGTGCCCGCGCGGTGCTCGTCGTTGAGCGGGCTGGTGTAGGGCCGCTCGGTGCCTTCCTGGCGCAGCACCGCGAACTGGTTGGCGTCGAGCAGCTTGCGCCATTCGGCCTCGGTGCGCGTGACCTCGAACTTCTCGTTTTCCGCCGCCTGGGCGGGCCGCGAGAACCAGCCCATGGCCTGGGCAATGGCCAGCCCCAGGGTCGAGGTGCCGGCGGCAATGGCGAAGCGGCGTCCGGTGTTGTGCGTCATGACAGGCCTTTCGTGGATGGTGGGCGGGATATCGTTTTCGATATGTTCATTCAGATACAACGATGTACATTCGCCCGTTGGCTGCGAGAGGGCAGCCAGGAGCCCGACGGCAACGTTGCTTCCCCTAGTTCGAACCGGCGGCCCGCCGGGTTACAGCGAACGGAATAGAGCGCATTCGCCATGTCGGATTGAATACATCGAGGATGGAGGCTGGGGTATGGATTGGTCCAGGGGCTTGGTTTCGGGCGTCGCCGCGCTGGTGCTGGCGGGATGCGGCGGAGGCGGCGACAACAACGCCGGTGTGTTCATTCCGGTGGTGCCGGCGCCCGCGCCGGCCCCGGCACCTGCCCCGCCGCCGCCCGCGCCGCCACCGGCCGCGGCGCCGTCCTTCCAGCTCGGCGGCGCCGTCGACCGCCCGGTGCTCGTCACCGAGGCCGACCTCGCGGCGCGCACGCCCGTCACCCAGACCGTCAATTTCTCCAGCGGCAGCGGGCCGCAGACGCATACCTACACCGGCGCCGGCCTCTGGCCGCTGCTGAGCGACGCGGGCATCCAGCTCGACGCCGCGCGCAAGAACGACCTGCTCGGCCGCTACCTGCTGGCCACCGGCGCCGACGGCTACAAGGTGGTGTTCGCGCTGGGCGAGCTGAGCCCCGACTTCGGCAACAAGCCCAGCGTCGTCGCCTATGCCGAGACCACGGCCGGCGTCTCCGCGCCGCTGGGCACCACGGACGGCCCGTTCCGCGTGACGGCGCCGGGCGACGTGAAGGGCGGGCGCTATGTGTCGAACCTCACGCGGCTCGACGTGGTGGCCGCGCCCGCGACCGCGGTGGGCGTGGGTGGCGGTACTTCGGCTTCATTCGCCGTTTCGGGCAAGGTCGGCACGCCGATGAGCTTCGACGCCACCGCGCTCAAGGGACTGGTGCCCGCGCCCGACCTGACCATCGGCGCCAACGTGTACAAGGGCGTCAGCCTCTGGACGCTGCTGAACGGACTGGGACTGCCGACCACGCCGAAGAACGCCACGCTCGGCATGTACGCGGTGGTCACCGGCAGCGACGGCTACCGGGCGGCGCTGTCGCTGGGCGAGATCGATCCGAACTTCGGCGGCAAGGCCGCGATGATCGCCTACGAGGTGAACGGCGTCGACCTCGGCGCGAACGGCTTCGCGCGCCTCGTGGTGCCGGGCGAGGTGAAGCAGGGGCGCTCGGTGTCGAACGTGATCGCGATCGAGGTGTTCTCCACCCTGAGCCCCTGATCGCGTTGCCGTGTCCGCTCAGGCGGCCACGGCGCGGCTGCGCCGCAGCGGGGCCTTCCACAGCTCCGCCAGCAGCACGCCCGCCACCGTCAGCACGCCGCCGATCGCGTGGTACGCCGCCAGCGATTCGCCGATGACCACTGCAGCGATCAGCGCGGTGAACAGCGGAATCAGGTTGAAGAACATGCTCGCGCGGCTCGGGCCGATGTGCGCCACCGTGTGCATCCACACCAGCGGCGCGAGCATCGAGGCGCCCAGGCCCGCGAAGCCGATCAGCGGCAGGTTGGCGGCCGACAGCCCCATCCTCGGCGTGAGCAGGTACAGCGGCAGCAGCGCGATGACGGCGAACACGATCTGCAGGTAGAGCAGCTGCAGCGCGGGCACGCCCTTCATGCCCCAGCGCTTGAGCAGGATCACGTAGATGGCATAGGCCAGCATGGCCAGCAGCATCAGGCCGTCGCCCATGTTGGCGCCGCTTTTCAGCAGCGTGCCCAGGTCGCCCGACGACACCACCACCAGCACGCCCATGATCGACACCAGCGAGCCCGCCACCGCGCCGGCCGTGAGCCGCTGGCCCAGCAGCACGATCGACAGCGCCAGCACCATCATCGGCGTGAGCGAGCCGATGATGCCCATGTGCGTGGCCGTGGTCAGGTAGGCCGCGTAGTACGCCAGGCTCTGATAGACCACCATGCCCAGCAGCCCGAGCACCGCGATGCGGCCCAGTTGCGGCCGAATGGCCCGCCAGTTGCGCAGCACCGGCCGCAGCGCCAGCGGCGTGAAGAGCAGGGCGGCCAGCAGCCAGCGGTAGAAGCTGATCTCGGCCGGCGCGATGGTGCCGGCCGCCATCTTGCTGACGACGGTGTTGCCCGACCAGATGACCACGGCGAGCAGGGGAAAGGCGTATTGCCACATGACAGGGAGCTTTCTTCAGAGTGCGGGGCTATCATCGGCCCGTCTGTCCTGAGGCATATAGCTTGATCAGGACATTCCGTCCGCCGATCCGGACGCTTTTGTTTTTCTTGCCGAAGGAGCCGACGACATGGCCGACAGGCTGCGCCTCCTGGCCATCCAGGACGTGGAGGGCATGGAAGGCCCGTTCTACTTCCGCTACGACGACATCGGCGCCGACACGCACGCCGCCTCGCACAGCCACACCTGGGGCCACCTGAACTACGCCGCCCACGGCACCATGCAGATGGACACCGAGGGCCTGCGCTTCCTGTCGCCGCCGCAGTACGCGGTGTGGATTCCGCCGAAGGTGGTGCACAGCTGCACGCTGCGGCACGCCATCGTCTACCGCTCGATCTACATCGCGCCCGGCCTGTGCGGGCGCCTGCCGGCCGAACCCTGCACCGTGCGAATCAGCCCGATCATCAAGAGCGTGCTGGCCGACTTCGCCGCGCGCGACCTGCACGTGCCTCGAACCGAGGCCGACCTGCGCCTGGCGCACGTGGTGGTCGACCAGCTCGCGCTGGCCGAGGTGCAGCGCTGCTACCTGCCGGCCGCCGCCTCGCCCGCGCTCGTCGGCGTGCTCGAGGCGCTGCAGGCCGCGCCCGGCGACCACCGCCCGCTGGCCCAGTGGGCCGACAGCGTCCACATGACCGAACGCACGCTGGCGCGCCAGTGCCAGCGCGAGCTGGGCATGTCCTTCGGCGAATGGCGCCAGCGGCTGCGCTTCTTGCGCGCCATCGACGCGCTGGAGGCCGGGCGCACGGTGCAGGAAATCGCCTTCGACCTGGGCTACAGCACCGCGTCGGCCTTCATCGCCATGTTCCAGCGCGAGGCCGGCACCACGCCCGAGCAGTACCGCCGCGAGTTCTGCGGCATCGCCGGCTGACGGGGCGCGCACGGCGCGCGACGGATTTCCGCGCCACCGCCGTTTAATGCCAAGGAACCCCTTCCGGGGCATGACAGCAGCAGCAATGGTGGCCATTGACGACAGACCCTGAATCCGATGAAGCGCTACTCGTCCGCGTGGGACGCGGTGAGCCGCAGGCGATGCGGGAGATGGTCGCGCGCAAGCTGCCGCGGGTGCTGGCGCTGGCCGTGCGCTTTCTCGGCCGGCGCGGCGAGGCGGAAGAAGTGGCGCAGGAAGTCTTCCTGCGCGTGTGGAAGCACGCGGCCGGCTGGCGCCACGGGCAGGCCCGCTTCGACACCTGGCTGCATCGGGTGGCGATGAACCTCTGCTACGACCGGCTGCGAACCCGGCGCGACGAGGCCGCGGACGACGACGAACTCGAAGAGGCGCCCGACCCCGGGCCGGCGCCCGACGAAGCACTGCAGGCCGCGCAGCGGGGCCGCAGGCTTGCCGCCGCCCTGAAGGCGCTGCCGGTGCGCCAGCGCGAGGCGCTGGTGCTGCAGTACTACCAGGAACTGTCCAACCAGGAGGCCGCGACGGTGATGGGCCTCAGTGTCGAAGCCCTCGAAAGCCTGCTCTCGCGGGCGCGCCGGACCCTGCGCGCCGAACTGGGCGGCGACTTAAGGAATGAAAAGCCATGACACCTGAGCGATTCAACGAACTGCTCGACATCTACGGCAGCGACCCGCGCCGCTGGCCCGAGGCCGAGCGCCAGGCCGCGCTGGCGGTGGCCGAAGGCGGCCCAGCGCTGGACGCCTCCATCGAACTCGACAGCTGGCTCGACGCCCATGCCGTGCCGCCGCCGGGCGACGCGCTGGCCGCGCGCATCCTCGCCGCGGCACCCGCGCCGGCGCATGGGTCCGCCCTGGGCCGTGCCTGGCGGCGGCTGCACACGCGCTGGCATTCGCTTTGGCCGGTGGCCGGCCTGGCCAGCGTGGGGCTCGCGGGCTCGCTGGCCGGCGCGTTCGCCGTCTCGATCGCGCTGAAGAACCTCGCCCCGCCGGACGCGGGCGAGTGGCCCGAGCGCGGCTCGGCCTTCACCGAACTTTATTCAGACTGGAGCCAGGAATGAACGAACGAGCAACGCCCAGGCGCTGGCTGCTGGCATCGCTGGCGCTGAACCTGTTCCTGGTCTGCGCCATCGCGGGCGGCGGATGGCGCTGGTGGTCGAGCGAGCGCGCCGCGGCCGTGGCCGCCGCCGCGCACCAGCCGCGCGGCCTGCGCTTCGCGGCCGACGGCCTGAGCCCCGAACAGCGGCGCGCCTTCCTGGCCGGCCTGCGCAGCGCGCGGCGCGAAGTCGCGCCTTCCATCCAGGCCGCGCAGGAGGGCCGCAAGGAAGTGCTGCGACAGATTGCAGCGCCCACGCTCGACCGCGACGCGCTGGCCGCAGCGCTCGCCGCCACCCGCAGCGCCGACATCGCGGTGCGCGCGCGCGTGGAGGCCAGCGTGGTCGACTTCGCGGCCGGCCTGTCGCCCGAAGACCGCGAGACGCTGGCCAGCGGCCTGACCCGGCGCAGCGGCCTGGCGCCATCCAACCCCACGCCCAAGCCGAAAAAACAGTAGGCGGCTGAAAAACCCGCGACGGGTTTTACGGCCGGCGCCGTTCAACGCAAGGACAGGAGCGCCGACGCGCTTCGCCTCTCACAACGGAGAAGACTGCATGGCCGCATCAGAGATGTCCCAGGTTGCCGTCGCGGTGAATCGCTTCGGCCTCGGCGCACGACCCGACGAGCCGCTGCCGACGGGCGATCCGCGCCGCTGGCTGCTCGACCAGTTCGCGCGCTACGAACCCGCGCCGCCCGCCTGGGCCGCGCTGCCGCCCAGCGCCACGCTGATCGACAACTACGTCGATGCCCAGAAGGAACTGCGCCAGGCCGACGCGGGCAACGCACAAGACCTGCGCAAGAAGCTGCGCACCCAGGTGCAGGACACCTACCGCGCGGCGGTGAACGCCCGCGTGCAGGCCGCGCTGACCACGCCCGCGCCGATGGCCGAACGGCTGGTGCATTTCTGGTCGAACCACTTCGCCGTGTCGGTCGACAAGACGCCGCTCGCGGCCCTTGCTGGCGCCTATGAAGCCGAGGCGATCCGGCCACACGTCTTCGGCCGCTTCGAGGACATGCTGCTCGCGGTGGAGCGCCATCCGGCGATGCTGCTGTTCCTCGACCAGGCGCGCTCCATGGGGGCCGACAGCCCCGCCGCGATGCGCGCCGCACGGCCGCGCGGCCTCAACGAAAACCTCGCGCGCGAGATCATGGAACTGCACACGCTGGGCGTGCGCACCGGCTACGACCAGCAGGACGTGACCGAATTCGCGCGCGCGCTCACCGGCTGGAGCGTCTCGGGCGTGCCCGGCGTTCCGCGCGGCGGTGGCGGCGCGGCCGGCGCCTTCCAGTACCGGCCGGCCATGCACGAGCCCGGCGCGCGCCAGGTGCTGGGGCAGCGCTACGAGCAGGCGGGCGAGGCGCAGGCCGCCGCGGTGCTGCACCACCTGGCGGTGCAGCCCGCCACCGCGCACCACATCGCGCAGAAGCTGGCCCGGCACTTCGTCGGCGACAACCCGCCCGAAGCCGTGGTGACGCGGCTGTCGAACGCCTTCCAGCGCAGCGGCGGCGACCTGCCGACCGTGTACCGCGCGCTCATCGAATCCAGCGAAGCCTGGAACGCGCCGCCACCCAAGTTCAAGACACCGTGGGAATGGGCTGTGTCGTCGTTGCGCGGCTTGGGCTGGCGCGATCTGGGCGGCGAGCAGATGGCGCCCTTGCTCACGCAGAGCGGCCAGCAGGTCTGGCGGCCGGGCTCGCCGGCGGGCTTCGACGATGTTGCGGAAAGCTGGCTTGCGCCCGACGCGCTGATGCGCCGCGTCGAGATGGCGCAGCGCCTGGCCGCCAAGGCGGGGCCGGTCGACGCGCGCGCCCTCGGGCCTCGGCTCTTGCCCGGCGGGCTGGGCGACGCCACGGCCACCGCCGTCGCGCGCGCCGAGAGTCCCGAAGCCGCGCTGTCCCTGTTGCTGGCTTCGCCCGAATTCCTCAGGAGATGAACCGATGACTTCTTCTTCACGCATAGCCCACGGGCAGTCGCGCCGCGGTTTCCTGCAGGCCGGCGCGCTGGCCACCGCGGGGCTGCTGTTCGTGCCGCGCATGGTGCTTGCCAATGCGGCCACCGACCGCCGCTTCGTCTTCATCATCCAGCGCGGCGCGGCCGACGGCCTCGAAACCCTGGTGCCGTACGCCGACCCCGGCTATGCGCGGCTGCGCGGCGCGCTGGCGGTCGATGCCTCGGCCGCGTCGAAGCTCGACGGCACTTTCGCACTGCATCCTTCGCTGGTGCAGACGGCCGGGCTCTACGGCGCGAAGGAGGCGCTGTTCGTGCATGCCGTCGCGTCGCCGTACCGCGACCGTTCGCACTTCGACGGGCAGAACGTGCTGGAGTCGGGCGGCACGTCGCCCTACCAGCTGAAGGACGGCTGGCTCAACCGACTGGTGGCGCTGCTGCCCCGGCGCGGCCCCGAGGCCATCGCCATCAGCACCACCGTGCCGCTGGCGCTGCGCGGTCCGGCGGAGGTGAGCTCGTACGCGCCCGCCGCGCCGGCGCGCACGTCCGACGACATGCTGCAGCGCTTCCAGCAGCTCTACGCGCAGGACCCGAAGCTCGAGGCCATGTGGTCGGCGGCGATGGAGGCGCGCGGCATGGCCGGGCCGGCCACGCGGCAGAGCCCGGCGGAACTGGGGCGGCTCGCGGCGCGCTTTCTCGCGCAGCCGACGGGCCCGCGCATCGCGATGCTCGAGACCAGCGGCTGGGACACCCACAGCGCGCAGGCGCCGCGCATGAACAACCAGCTCAAGTCGCTCGACGCGCTGCTGGCCGCGCTGAAGGAAGGCATGGGCGACAACTGGTCGCAGACCGTGGTGCTGGTGGCCACCGAGTTCGGCCGCACCGCCGCCGCCAACGGCACCGGCGGCACCGACCACGGCACCGGCTCGGTCGCCATGCTGCTGGGCGGCGCGGTGCAGGGCGGCCGCGTGCTGGGCGACTGGCCGGGTCTCGCGGCCAACGCGCTGTACGAAGGGCGCGACCTGCGGCCTACCACCAGTCTGCCGGCCGTCATTTCCGCGGCGGCGGGGGAGTGCTTCGGCGTGGAGCCGGCGCGGGTCGCCAGGGCGCTGTTCCCGACGGTGCCCGGCGGCGCGTCGCCGCATGCGCTGCCGACCCTGCTGCGCGCATGAGGCGATAATCCACCCCGTGAAGCTCGCCAGACCGCCGCTGGTGCAAGTGCCGAAAGGCCGCACTGGAGGAACGTCCGGACTGCACAGGACAGCGCAGGAGTTAACGACTCTCCACCGTGAGGTGAGGATCAGAGCAACAGAGACGAGCCGATTGAGTTCGGGTGAAACGGGCAATCTCTGCGCGCAGCAACACCAAGTAGGCCAGTATTGAGGTGGTTCCGCTGAGCTGGCGGGTAGGTGGCATCGAGCCGTTTGGTGACAAACGGCCCAGAGTAATGGCGGTCACGCCGCGGGTTCCGCAAGGAGCCCGCGGTGCACAGAATCCGGCTTATCGGCGAGCTTCACACTTTTCTTTCTTCCCCCTTTTTCGTGCTTTCACGCCTTCGGCCCTGCCCAAGGCGCGCGCAAGCCTTGCCGCCAGCAGGGATTGGTAGTTACCCGTACAATCGATAGCATGCTAATTAATAGCCGGCTATCGTGAACGACCCCACCACCCCCCAACCGACGCGCGAACAGGCGCTCATGCGCCTGGGCACGTCGCTCGCGGTGCTGCAGCGCGGCTACCGCGCCGCGGCCGACAAGGCGGTGGCGCATGTCGGCGTGTCGCAGACGCTGGCCTACCCGATCGTGATGCTCGGGCGCATGAACGGCGAAGTGCGCCAGGGCGTGCTGGCCGAGGCGCTGGGCATCGAAGGGCCGTCGCTGGTGCGCTCGGTCGACCAGCTGGTGGAAGCCGGCCTCGTCGAACGCCGCGAAGACCCGGCCGACCGCCGCGCCAAGACGCTGCACCTCACCGAAGCCGGCCAGGCCGTTTGCGCGCCCATCGAGGCGGCGCTGACGCTGATGCGGGTGTCGCTGTTCGACGGCGTGTCCGACGATGACGTCGCCGCCTGCCTGCGCGTGTTCTCGGTGCTCGAGGAGCGCATGGGCGTTCGCGCCGTGCAGAACCCGCCGCCCCCGCCCGCGCCACCACAGGAAGGGCGCAAGTAAGTGGCTTCCTTCTCTCTTCCGCGCTTCAGTCGCGCGGAGCTTCTCTTTTCCGGCAAGAGCTTCGTCGCCGCCATGCTGGCGATGTACCTTGCCAGCCGCGCCGGCCTGCCGCGCCCGTTCTGGGCGCTCATGACCACCTATGTGGTGGCCCATCCGCTGGCCGGCGCGGTGCGCTCCAAGGCGGTGTACCGCTTCTGCGGCACGCTCATCGGCAGCACCGCCACCGTGCTGCTGGTGCCCGCGCTGTCCAACGCGCCCGAGCTGCTCACGCTGGTGCTCGCGCTGTGGGTCGGGCTGTGCCTTTGCATTTCGCTGTTCGACCGCACGCCGCGCTCGTACGTGTTCATGCTCGCGGGCTACACGGCGGCGCTGATCGGCTTTCCGTCGGTGCAGACGCCGCTCGCGCTGTTCGACACCGCCGTGGCGCGCGTGGAAGAAATCGGCCTGGGCATCTTCTGCGCCACGCTGATCCACAGCCTGGTGCTGCCCGCTGGCCTCGCGCCGACCGTGCTGGGCCTGCTCGACCGCACGCTGCTCGATGCGCGCAAGTGGCTGGGCGACCTGCTGCAGCCCGCCGCCCACGGCGGCGGCAATGGCGCTAATGGTGGCGAGCCCAAGCGCCTGGACGACGACCGCCGCCGCCTCGCCGGCGACATCACGCAGCTGCGCCTGCTCTCCACCCACGTGCCTTTCGACACCACGCACCTGCGCTGGACCGCCGGCGCCATCCGCGCGATGCAGGACCGCGTTGCCGCGCTCACGCCCGCGCTGTCCGCCGTCGAAGACCGGCTGCAGGCGCTGGCGCAAGCCGAAGGCCGGCTCGCCCCCGACGTGACCGCCGTGCTCGCGCAAGCCGCCCAATGGCTGCGCGAAGAAGCAGAACCCGGCGCCGATGCAGCAACCCGCGCCGAACGCCTGCAAACCCTGCGCCGCGCCATCGATGCGCTGAGTGCCACGCCCGCGAACGCGCAGCCGCAGCACACGGCCTGGGGCCGCGCCCTGCGCATCGGCCTTGCCGGTCGTCTTGAAGAACTCGTCGACGGCTGGACCGCCTGCGCCCAACTGCGCCAGGACATCGACGAAGGTCTGAAGGGCGCCGCGCCGCTGCGCCGCACGGCGGCGCTGGGCAGCCGCGTGCTGCACCGCGACTACGGCATGGCGCTGCTGTCGGCGCTGGCGGCCGTCATCGCCATCTGCCTGTGCGGTGCGTTCTGGATCCTCACCGGCTGGCCCATGGGCTCGGCCGCGACCATGATGGCCGCCGTCTTCTGCTGCTTCTTCGCCACCATGGACGACCCCGTGCCGGCCATCCACGGCTTCCTGAAGTGGACGCTGTGGTCTATCCCGATCTCGGCGCTCTACGTGCTGGTGCTCATGCCCATGGTGCAGGACTTCGGCATGCTGGTGCTCATCTGCGCGCCGCTCTTGCTGCTGCTGGGCCTGTACCTGCCGCGCCCGACGCATTTCATGGCCGCGATGGCGCTGATCTTCGGCGTGTGCGGCACGCTCGCGCTGCACGACACCGCCAGCTCCGACCTGGTGAGCTTCATCAACAGCATGATCGGCCAGGTCGTGGGCGTGGTGGTCGCGGCGCGCGTCACCCGGCTGGTGCGCTCTGTGGGCGCCGACTGGAGCGCGCGGCGCATCCAGCGCGCCACCTGGCGCGAGCTGGGCGACATGGCCGCGTCCTCGCAGCCGCAGTACGCGCAGAGCGACGCCTATGCCGTTCGCATGCTCGACCGCATCGGCCTGCTGGCGCCGCGCATCGCGCAGGCTGGCGGCACCGTCGAAGGCGTGGCCGCGAACGACGCGCTGCGCGACCTGCGCATGGGCGCCGACATCGCGGTGCTGCAGCGGGTGCGCGGGCAGTTGCCGACGAGCACGTCGGCCGCATTGCTGGGCGGCATCGCGCGCTTTTTCCGCCAGCGCGGCGAAGGCCGCATGAACCCGCGTCCGGCCGACCTGCTGCCGCAGATCGACGAGGCGCTCAACGCGGTGCTCGGCGCGCCGGCATCCGCTGCGCCCGCCGCATCGCGCTCGGCCGTCACCGCGCTGGTCGGCCTGCGCCGCAACCTCTTTCCCGACGCGCCGCCCATGCTGGCCGGCGCACCCGTTCAAGGAGCTTCCGCATGATCGGCGAAGCAAGTTTCTACGGCCTGTACCTGCCCTGGATCATGGTGCTGGCCCTCGGCGCGCTGCTGGCGCTGTGGGCGGTGCGCCGCCTGCTGGCCGCCACCGGCGCCTACCGCTGGGTGTGGCATCCGGCGCTGTTCGACATGGCGCTGTACCTGCTGCTGCTCTACGCGCTGAGCCGCGTCTCCTCCTACTTCCAATAAATAAATAACGAGATTCCAATGAAAGCCGCCCGTCCTTCATCCGACAACCCCTGGGTCCAACGCCTGGGGCGCGTTCTCTTCACCGTGCTCGTGGTGGCCGCCGCCGTGTGGGCCGGCCTGCGCCTGTGGGACCACTACGAACTCGCGCCCTGGACGCGCGACGGCCGCGTGCGCGCCAACGTCGTGCAGATCGCGCCCGACGTGTCCGGCCTCGTCACCGCCGTGCCGATCCGCGACAACCAGCCGGTGGCCGCCGGCACGCTGCTGTTCGAGGTGGACCGCGCGCGCTACGACCTCGCGGTGCGCCAGGCGCAGGCCGCGCTTTCCGCGCAGCGCGCCATGAGCGCGCAGGTGCAGCGCGAGAACGCGCGCAACGCCGGCCTGGACGACCTGGTCTCGAAGGAGTCGCGCGAGCAGACCCGCTCGCGCGTCGAGCAGATGCAGGCCGCCGTCGCGCAGGCCGAGGTGGCGCTCGATTCGGCCAAGCTCAACCTGCAGCGCGCCGAAGTGCGCGCGCCCACCAGCGGCCTCGTCACCAACCTCGACCTGCGCCAGGGCAGCTACGCCGCGGCGGGCCGGCCGGTGCTCGCGCTGGTCGATGCGCAGTCGTTCTACGTCGAAGGCTATTTCGAGGAAACCAAGCTGCCGCGCATCCATCTCGGCGACCGCGTGCGCGTCACGCCCATGGGCGGCGGCGCGGTGCTCGAAGGCGCGGTCGACAGCGTGGCCGCCGGCATTGCCGACCATGACCGCTCCACCAGCGCCAACCTGCTGCCCAGCGTGAACCCGACCTTCAACTGGGTGCGGCTCGCGCAGCGCATTCCGGTGCGCATCAAGCTCGATCCGCTGCCGCAGGGCGCGCGCCTCGTCGCGGGCCAGACGGTCACGGTGCAGGTGCTGGAGAACAAGCCGGCGCAGAAAACCGCGGCAACGGCCACGACGCCGCGGAAGGGATGAACGACATGACCAGCTTCGCATTCCGTCTCGCATCGCTGGCCGCAGCCGCCGCGCTCGCGGCCTGCGCGGCGGTCGGCCCCGACTACCGCCAGCCGCCCGAGGCGCTGGCCAGCCAGAGCGCCGCCGGCAAGCCCTTCGCCGAGGCGCCGGCCAACGCCGCGCCGCTGCCGCCGCACTGGTGGCGCCTGTACCACGACCCGCTGCTCGACAAGCTCGTCGAGCAGGCCCTGGCGCACAACACCGACCTGCGCCAGGCCGTGGCCAACCTCGAGCGCGAACGCGCCATCGAAGACGAAGTGGCCGGCGCCAAGTACCCCAGCATCGGCGTGAACGGCGGGCCTTCGTACGGCCACGTGTCGGGCCTGTCGCTGCTGCAGAAGGGCTACGAGCCGCCGAACACCTTCAACTACAGCGCGGGCGCATCCTTGTCCTACCAGGTCGACCTGTTCGGCCAGATCCGCCGCGCCATCGAGGCCTCGCAGGCCAGCACGCAGGCCGCCGAAGCCGCGCTCGACCTGGTGCGCGTGAACGTCGCGGCCGGCACCGCGCGCGCCTATGCCGAAGCCTGCTCGACCGGCCTGCGCCTGCGGATCGCGCAGAAGTCGGTGTCGCTGCAGCAGGACGCGGTGAACGTCACCGATCGCCTGCAGCGTGCCGGCCGCGCCGGCGCCATCGACGCGGGCCGCGCGCGCGCGCAGCTTCAGCAGCTCAATGCCGCGCTGCCGCCGCTGAAGGCCGAGCGCCAGGGCGCGCTCTACCGCCTTGCCACGCTGACCGGCGCGCTGCCGCAAGACTTCCCGCGCGAAGTGGCCGACTGCAGCGAGCCGCCGCGCGTGGCCGGCACGCTGCCGGTGGGCGACGGCGCCGCGCTGCTGCGCCGGCGCCCCGACATCCGCCAGGCCGAGCGCAGCCTCGCCGCATCCACTGCGCGCATCGGCGTGGCCACGGCCGACCTCTATCCGAAGATCACGCTGGGGCTCTCGGGCTCCTCCGTCGGCCATGCCGACGGCTTCGGCCGCAAGGACACCTTCGCCTGGAGCCTGGGCCCGCTGATCTCGTGGACGGTGCCCAACACCGGCGTCGTGCAGTCGCACATCGCGCAGGCCGAGGCCGGCACGCGCGCCGCGCTCGCCAAGTTCGACGGCACCGTGCTCACCGCGCTGCGCGAGACCGAGACCGCGCTGGCCACCTATGCCCGCGAGCTCGATCGCCGCGCCGCGCTGCAGGCCTCGCGCGACGAGAGCGCCAAGGTCGCCGCGCAGGCGCGCCAGCTCTACCAGAACGGCCGCACCGGCTACCTCGATTCGCTCGACGCCGAGCGCTCGCTGGCCGCCAGCGAAGCCGCGCTCGCGGCCAGCGAGGCACAGCTTTCCGACGACCAGATCGTGCTGTTCATGGCGCTGGGCGGCGGCTGGGAGCCGGCCGACACCAACCTGGCGCAGGGCGCCGCCGCAGCCACCACCGTGAAGCAATGAGCGGCGCCGCCACCCCCGAGCCGCAGCGCCGCCCGCACGCGCCGCTGTGGCTGCTCGCGCTGGTGACCTTCAGCGGCACGCTGGCCATGCACATCTTCGTGCCCGCGCTGCCGATTGCCGCCGCCAACCTCGGCGCCGGCATCGGCGCCATGCAGATGACGGTGAGCCTCTACATCTTCGGCCTCGCGGTAGGGCAGCTGGTGTACGGCCCGCTGGCCGACCGCTTCGGCAGGCGGCCCGTGCTGCTGTGCGGGCTCGCCATCTACTGCGTGGCGGGGCTTGCCGCGGCACTCGCGCCCGAGGTGCATGCGCTCATCACCGCGCGGCTGTTCCAGGCGATCGGCGGCTGCGCCGGCCTCGTGCTGGGCCGCAGCATCGTGCGCGACACGGCCGAGCCGCAGGAGGCCACACGCCGCCTCGCGCTGATGAACCTCATGGTCACCATCGGCCCCAGCCTCGCGCCGCTGATCGGCGGCGCGCTGGCCACCGCGCTGGGCTGGCGCTCGATCTTCTATGCGCTCTTCGGTCTGGGCGTGGTGGGCTTTCTCTTCACCTGGCGCATGCTGCCCGAGACCGGCGCGCCCGGCGCCGCGGTGAATGCGCGCGACCTCGCGCGCAACTACGGCAAGCTGCTGCGTTCGCCGGCGTTCCTGGGCTTTTCGGTGGGCGGCGGCTGCGCCACCACGTCGATGTACGCCTTCATCGCCTCGGCGCCCTTCATCTTCGTGGACCAGTTGCACCGGCCCGCGCACGAGGCGGGCATCTACCTCGCCATCCTGGTGTCGGGCGTGTGGCTCGGCAGCTTTCTCACCAGCCACCTGATCTCGCGCGTGCGGGTCGACCGGCTGATGATCCGCTCGAACGCGCTGAGCGTGGCCGCGGCCTTCGTGCTGCTCGGCGCGGCGCTCGGCGACCATCTGTCGGTGCCGCTCATCGTGGCCTGCATGTTCCTCTTCACGGTCGGCGCCGGCATGGCTTCGCCGGCCGCGCTCACGCAGGCGATCAGCGTCAATCCGCAGGTCATCGGCTCGGCCTCGGGCCTCTACGGCTTCACGCAGATGGCCGTGGGCGCGCTGTGCACCGCGCTCGCGGGCATGGGCCACCGCAACCCCGCGCTGGCATCGGCCATCGTGCTGGCGGGAGCGGGCATCGTGGCGCAGCTGTCGTTCGCGGTGGCGCTGCGCACGCAGCGGCGCACCGCGGCCGCCGCGACGCTCAGCGCGTGAAGAGCCAGCCGCCCTTGGGCTGGCGCATCAGCTCGTGCCGCTTCACGGTGTGCTCCTCGCCGTCGTCGCCCACGTAGACCACCTCGAAGCGCAGCAGCTTCGGCGAGACCATCTTCCAGTTCTGGATGCGCTTGACCGTCACGCAGGAGGTCTTGTCGTGGAACTGCATCTGCGTCATCGGGCCGCCCTGGAAGCCGTTGCCCTCGAACAGGCGGCCCGGCGCGGCGAAGGGGTTGAGCACCGCGCCGTTGTGGGCGGTGATGCAGCCCTCGGTCCGCACGAAGGACTCGATGGTCGGCGAGGCGCTGCGCACCACCTTGTCGACGGCGGGGCTCGGCGCCTTGCCGCCGATGGCCTCGCGGATGCGCTCGACCTGTTCCTCCGTGATGGGCGCCAGGCCGTCCTTCGAGATGATTGGCGGCGGTGGCGGGGCCGCCGGCGCGGGCGGCGGGGCGGGCGAGAAGTAACTGCAGCCCGTCACCAGTGCCAGCGGCAAGGTGAGGGCAAGGGCGGCGCTCGGTGATCCGAACTTCATGGCTGAGTCTCCTGTCGGCGGCGCTGTTAGGCCGCAGGCTGAAAATTGCAGGCCGCGAACATGCGGTGCATCGTCGGGGGTCGTCCTCTTTCGGTCGATCGTGTGTGTCTCGTGGTTGTGGTTTTTGTCGTCGTCGCCGTTCAGAAGCGTTCGTGGGGGGCAAGGTAGCGCCACTGGCCGGGCTGCAGCCCCGCCAGCGGCACGCGTCCGATGCGGATTCGCCGCATCGCCAGAATCCGCAGGCCCACGTTGTCGCAGATGTGGGCAATCTGCCCCGGCCGCGCACCCTTGAGCGCGAAGCGCAGGCCGGTCTGTTCGTCGCTCTGGCGGCCGATGCTCACGCGTGCGGGCGAGCGCTCCAGCCGCGCCAGCACCTCGGGGCTCACCGGGCCGGCCACGTCGACCATCACCTCGTGCTCGAGGATGCCGGCGTCTTCATGCAGCTTGCGTTCGATGCGGAACTCCTGCGTGTACGCGACCAACCCGCTGGCACCGGTCTCCAGCGGCGTCATGCATTGCTGCCCCTTCGCATGCGCCGGCAGGAAGCGCTGCCCGGCGCGCTCGGGCTCGTGGTGGTTGGCGGCCACCAGCAGGCTGTGCGCCCTGTCGGTCGGCATGCCCGCGGGCTTGTAGAGCAGCAGCGTGACGGGAAGGATGGGCTCCGGCTTGGCACCGGCCGCGATCTCGACCTGCTGCTGCGGCAGCACGCGCGACTGCGGCAGCATCTGCTGCACGCCGTCGACGCGCACGGCGCCGTTCTCTATCAGCAGCTCGGCTTCGCGGCGCGACACGCCGGCCATTGCCGCCACGCGCTTGGCCAGGCGGATGCCTTCGCCGTCGTCTTTTTCGGAGTGTCTTGTATTCATCGGGCCTCGGCCAGTTGCCGGATGCGCGCCACATGCGCGGCCAGCGAGCGTGCCGCCACCGGCCACATGCGTTCGGGCACGTCGTCATAGGCGATGGGCAGCCATTGCTCGGGCGTGCCGTCGGGCAGCTTGCGCATGGCGGCGGCGATCTTGGCCTCGCGCTTGAGGCGGTGCGCCTTCAGCATCGCGATGGCGGTGCGCGCGAAGCCGATCACGTAGCCGTGCGCGGGCAGGATGAATTCCACGCCGCCGGCCTCGCAGGCCGCATCGAGCTTGTCGAGCGAATCGAGGTAGGCCGTCATGTCGCCGTCGGGCGGATCGACCACCGTGGTGCTGCCGTTCAGGATGTGGTCGCCGGACAGCAGCAGGCCGTCTTCCTCGAGCAGCAGGCACAGGTGGTTGGCCGCGTGGCCGGGCGTGTGGATCACGCGCAGCGTGTGGCTGATGGCGGTGCCTTCTGGCGTGGTGCCCGAGAGCACGAGGCGCTCGCCGTCGGCCAGCTCGCGCTCGGGCGTGAAGCGCGCCGTGGCGCGCGCGGTCGGCTGCGAGGCCAGGCCGAGGATCGGCGGCCTCTTGTCCTTGCACAGCGCCTGCAGCGGCGCGGCGCCCGGCGAATGGTCGGCATGCGAATGCGTGCAGACGATCATGCGGATGTCGCCATGCGTGGCGCGCCACAGGCGGCCGATGTGGTCGAAGTCGTTCGGGCCCGGGTCGACGACGATGTAGCCGGTGGCCGCGTCGCCCACGATGTAGCTGTTGGTGCCGGGGCCGGTCATGGCGCTCGGGTTGGGCGCCGTGAGGCGCATCACGTTCTTCAGCAGCGCAACCGGGTGCTCGCTCTGCCAGTCGAGCGCATGCGCGATCTGGCCGTCGGGGCACACCAGCGCGAGTTCGCCGAAGGGCGATTCGTGCTCCATATAGCGCGCGTCCTCGCCCTTGAGCAGGCCGGCGCGCGGGCAGCTGGTCCACAGCGGGGCTTCGCCGGCGCCGAGCGGCGCGCAGGCCGCGAGCACCGCGTCGACGCTGGCGTAGGCAGCCAGGCGCTGCAGCGTGCGCACGGTCGGGAAGATCATGAAGAAGCTGCCGGCCTCGTGGCGCGCGAGCGCATCGGCGGGGCGCACCCAGCAGGGCTCGAACTGCTCGCTCTCGTCGGCCGTGGGCGTCTGGCCTTCGGGCATGCGCGCCACCAGGAAGGGCACGTCGAAGCGCTTGGGCAGGTCGCGGTCGGTGATCCAGTGCGCGAAGGTGAACACGCGGTCGGAATCGAGCACCAGGCCGCGCGCGGCGCACTGGTCGGCGAAGGCGGTGCCGGCCGTGTCGGCGCGGTCCATCGCTGCTATGTCGGCGGCGCTCACGGGGCGGCCGTCGGCATGGTGCGCGAGCAGGATGCCAAGCTCTTCGAAGGCCTCGCGGATTGCCGCGATGGCTTGCGTGCGCTGCACCCGGCTCTGCGTCGGGCGGCGGGTGGCGATTCGCTTGGCGGCTTCGTCGGCCGCGTCGATGTGGCCGCCGGGGAACACATAGGCGCCGGGCGCGAAGCTGGCGGTGGCCGAGCGGCGCGTCATCAGCACTTCGATGCCGGCGGCGGTGTCGCGCAGCAGCAGCACGGTGGCTGCCGCGCGAACGGGCGCGGGCTCGCGTGCGGGGTGGATTTGTTGGGAGGAGCGGACCATGGAGGGATTATCGGGAGCAGGCGCCGCGCGCGTGTGTCGCGCGCAAGATGGCCCATTCTCTCTTGTCACGCGGCGCACTGTTGCTGGTGGTGGCCGCTGCCTTCTTTGGTACGTGCACAGGGCACGCTGCCGGGTTGCAGCCGATCGATCAGCTCCCCGAGCAACGCTGCTTACAAAGTCTTGGTCAGAGTAACGATAAAGCGTGCCTTGTTCGGCGAATAGGTCTGCTTGCCGAACGCACCGAAGCCCAAGTCGACACCGGGATTGCTCACGGAGAGATAAGAGCTCTGCCTGTTGGCGCCTTGCACCGAACCGGCCAGCGACAGGCCGTTGCCGAAGTCGTAGCTCGCGCCCACGTTGTAGTCCACATAGCTCTTGTAGCCCAGGCGGCGGATGTCGCTGGACATGTTGGTGTAGCCCACCGCAGCCTTCAGCGTGACCTTGGGGAAGACTTCCTTGCTGTAGGCCAGGTTCAGGTAACCGGTGTTGGTGCCCTTCAGGCCCGAGCCGGCCTTGTTGCCGGCGTAGCCGAAGTAGTCCTTCGACACCGTGTGCGAATACTTCAGTGTGAACGAACCGATGGTCTCGTCGGTGTAGCCGGCGCTGCCGTAAACCTCTGTCGTATTGCCCGACGAGTTGCCCGGATAGATGTACGTGAGCGCGCCCACGTCCATGTCGAACACGCCGGCCTTGAACTTGTAGCCGCCGTAGATGTCGCTTTCGATGCTGTTGCCCTTGAGCCAGTTGACGCTCGAGTTCCAGTTGCCCACATAGAAGCCGCTGTCGCCGAAGGCGTAGTCGAAGCCGCCCTGTATGGCGGGCTTGAAGGCCTTGGTCTTGGCGTAGTCGTTCTTGCCCAGCATGTCCTGGTCTTGCCCGCGGAACTTGTAGTCGGTGGTGAATGCCACGTTGCCCGAGAGCTGCGCGTTCGCGAGCATCGGAAGGGCGGCCAGGGTGGGAAGAACGAGCACCGGCAGGGCGATGCGGATCAGATGTTTCATTGTCAAAAAAGCCAACTTATGAAGGAGCCGGCAGCGTAGAAGCCGGCATCTAAAGGCCGCGTAAAAAATGAAGGCCGCGGCGCAAAAGTTTTGCCTCCGGCATCGTCATCGCGACCACGCCGGCCACCACGCAACCCAGGCCGATCCATGCCGTGGGCGCGAGCGTTTCGCCGAGAAAGAGCACGCCTATCGCCACGCCGATGGGCACGCGCAGGTAGGCCTGCGCGGAAGTCGACATCGGCCCCAGCGTCCTGATGAGGCGGAAGTAGATCGTGAAGGCCAGCGCCGTCGACAGCACCGCCAGCGCGAGCACCGCCCCCACCGAAGCGGCCGAAGGCGCGAGCGTCCAGGGCCGGTCGATGAAAAGGCTCGCGGGCAGCAGCATCGCGGTGCCGCTCAGCATCGAGCCGGCGGCGGGCACCATCGGGTCCAGCCCCTTGAACACGCGGCCGAACATCGCGGCGCAGCCGTAGCACACGGCCGCCGCCACCAGCGCGAGTTGCGCGAGCAGCGAATGCCCGAGCCCGTTCAGCGCCTCCAGGCCGACGATCAGGCAGATGCCCGCCAGCCCCGCGCCCACGCCGAAGAAGCGCTGCAGCGTGGGCCTGCCGGCGCTGCCCATGCCCAGCCCGAGCAGGAAGATGAAGATCGGCGAGGTCGAATTGAGGATGGTCGCCAGGCCCGCGTCCACGCTGCGCTCGGCCCAGGCGATCAGCGTGAACGGCAGCACGCTGTTCAGGCAGGCCTGCACCGCGAAGCGGCCCCACATTGCAGGTTCCTTCGGCAGCCTCACGCCGCGCATGCGCAGCACAGCCAGGAGCAGCGCGCCGGCAATCAGCGTGCGCGCCGCGATCAGCGTGACCGGCGGGATCGTCGCCACGCCGATCTTGATGAAGGTGTACGAGGCGCCCCAGCAGGTGGCGAGCACCGCGAGCAGCGCCCATTCGAAGGCGGGGTTGATTGCGGGCTGGCCGGCGGAAGAGGGCGTCGATGCTTCTTGCATGGTGCGCCGATCATCCCGGCGGCGGCGCACCGGCACTTCGCCCGCGGGCGAAGCGTGGATGTCTCTCTCAGTGCGGGTGGTCGTGCGGCTTGCTGTTGCCGCTGTTGTTGCCGCCGCCGTTCAGCAGCGTCGCCAGGTCGACTTCCTGCTCGGCCGCCGCGCCGGCGATCACGCGCTGCTCCAGCTCGTCGAGATGCTCCATCGCCACGGCCAATGCCTTGTCGAGCGACTTGCCGGTGGCCAGCGCCTCGATGATCTGCTCATGCTCGCGGGGCGCGCAGCTCGCGGCCTCGGCGGAGTCGTAGAGCGCCTTGTACAGCTCGGTGTTCGAAATCAGCCGCTGGATGTATGAGAGCAGCTCCTCGCTGCCCGCCATCTGCGCCAGCAGCAGGTGGAAGTCGCCGGCCAGCCGTATCGAGTCTTCGCGGCGGCCTTCCTTGAACGCCTTCTGCTCCGCCTGCACGTGCTTGCGCAGCGCGGCCACCTGCTCGCGCGCGAGGTTGCCGAACAGCGTGGTGATCAGCCCCGCCTCCACGATGCGGCGCGCGCGGTAGATGCCGCGCATGTCGTCGATCGAGGGGTTGGGCACGAAGGCGCCGCGGTTGTGCTCCAGCACCAGCCGCTTTTCGGAGCCCAGCCGCGCCAGCACCTTGCGCACCGCGCCGCGCGTGCAGCCCAGGGCCTCGGCCAGCGCGCGTTCGCGCAATGGCGTGCCGGGGCGCAGCTTGCCGCTGAGCAGCGCCTTCGACACGGCGGCGTAGACGCGCTCGTCCACGTTCGCGTCGTCGTCGGCTTCCGTGAGTTCGGGGGAGGGGGCGGTCGCTGGGGTCTTGCGTGCGGCGGAGGGCATAGGCAGCCGGATTATTGCTTGCGCAATGCCGCCTCAGGGAAAGCCCCCGGATTGACTCGCGGGGGTGCGCTCCGTACCATTCGCGCCCATCCGTGCTGAATGGTTAACCAAAATAAATTGTATGGTTAACCAAAATCCAAGAAAATCCCAACCAGAGACAGAAACGAGGCTCTCCATGAAATCCGCCAAATGGCTTGCCGCACTGCCGGTCGCCGCCTTCTTCAGCGGGGGATGGTTGTCGTCCGTCGCGCCCACCTTCGTGCTCGGCATGCCCTTCTTGATGGTGTGGAACGTCAGCTGGCTGGTGCTGACCTCGCTGATCATGGTGGTCATCGACCGCGCCGAAGGCGACATCGACGCGCCCGCCACGGCTCCCGGAGGTTCGAAGTGAACGCCGCGCTGGCCGTCATCGCGCTCTTCGTGGTCGGCGCGCTGGGCCTGGCGGTGCTCGCGCGGCGCGGGCGCACCATGAGCCTGGAGCAATGGGCGCTCGGCGGGCGCGGGCTGGGCGCGATCATGGTGTTCCTGCTGATGGCGGGCGAGTCTTTCTCGACCTTCACCTTCCTGGGCGCGAGCGGCTGGTCTTACAGCAAGGGCACGCCGGCCTTCTACATCCTGGCCTACGGCGGGCTGGCCTACCTCATGGCCTTCTGGATGCTGCCCGCTGTGTGGCGCTACGCGACCACGCACAAGCTGGTGTCGTTCTCCGACTTCTTCGCGCACAAGTACGACAGCCGTCCGCTCGGCGTGCTGGTGTCCATCGTCGCGCTCATGGGCATGGTGGCGCTGCTGACCATCCAGCTGCGCGGCCTGGGCATCATCGTGTCGGAAGCCTCGTACGGCTCCATCGCGCCGCAGGTGGCGATCTGGATCGGCACGCTGGTCATGGTGAGCTACATCCTGTTCTCTGGCATCCACGGCTCGGCCAGCATCGCCATCGTGAAGGACGTGCTGATCCTCGCGCTCGCGGTGTTCCTCGGCATCTACCTGCCGTGGCACTACTACGGCGGCGTCACGCCCATGTTCACCGCCATCCACGCGGCCAACCCCGGCTTCTTCGAATTCCCTAAAGAGGGCCTGAACCTCACCTGGTACAACTCGACCATCCTGCTGACGGCGCTGGGCTACTACCTGTACCCGTTCAACCTCACCTCGGTGTACGCGGCCAAGAGCGCGAGCGCTGTGCGGCGCAACACCATCCTGATGCCGCTGTACCAGGTGGTCATCGCCTTCCTGTTCCTGGTCGGCTTCGCGGCCATCCTGCAGGTGCCGGGGCTCAAGGGCTCGGAGGTCGACCTGGCGCTGTTCGGCCTGGTGAAGCACACCTTCGACCCGTGGTTCGTCGGCGTGATCGGCGGCACGGGCGTGCTCACCGCGCTGGTGCCGGGCTCGATGATTCTGCTCACGGCTTCCACCGTGATCGGCAAGAACGTCTACAAGGAAGGCTTCGCGCCCCATGCCACCGACAAGCAGGTGTCGCGCGTGGCGCGCGGCGTGCTGCCGGTGTTCGCGCTGGTGGCGGTGTACTTCGTGCTGCGCGGCGGCACCACCATCGTGGCGATTGCCATCTTCGCGTCGAGCCTGCTCACGCAGCTGCTGCCCTCGCTGCTGTTCAGCCTCATGAAGAAGCCCTTCGGCAACAAGCACGCGGCCTTCGCGGGCATCCTGGCGGGCGGCGCGGTGCTGGGCTTCATGATGACCACGGGCTCCAACCTGGGTACGCTGTTCCCCGCGGCGCCGGTCGTCTTCAAGTCGCTCAACACAGGCCTCGTGGCGCTGGCGACGAATGCGCTCGTGTTCGTGCTGGTGGCGCTGTTCACGCCGCGCATCGTGCCGCGTGGCGCCGCGCCGCAGCCCGCCTGACGATTTTCAAGGAACGGACCCCCATGTCTTCGCTGCTGATTCGCAACGTGCGCCCCATGGGCGCTTCCCCGGTCGACGTGCTGGTGCAGGAAGGGCGCGTCGCGGCGCTCGGCACCGCGCTGGCGGCGCCCGCCGACACTCCCGTTGAAGAGGGCGGCGGCGCCTTGCTGCTGCCCGGCCTCGTCGAAGGCCACACCCACCTCGACAAGACCATGTGGGGCATGGACTGGTACCGCAACGAGGTCGGCACCAACCTCACCGACAAGATCGAGAACGAGCGCGCCTTCCGCCACGCGAGCGGGCACGACGCAGCCGCGCAGTCGATGGTGCTGGCCAAGGCCTTTCTCGCGCTCGGCACCACGCGGCTGCGCACGCATGTCGATGTCGACACGCAGGCCGGCCTGCGCCACCTCGAAGGCACCCTGCGCACGCGCGATGCGCTGCGCGAGGTGCAGCAGATCCAGGTCGTCGCCTTTCCGCAGTCGGGCCTGCTGGGCCGGCCGGGCACGGCGGAGTTGCTCGACCAGTCGCTGGCGCTGGGCGCCGACGTGCTGGGCGGGCTCGACCCCTGCGCCATCGACGGCGATCCGGTGAAGTCGCTCGACGTGCTGTTCGGCATAGCGCACAAGCACCAGCGCCCCGTCGACATCCACCTGCACGAGCCGGGCGCGATGGGCGCCTTTTCGCTCGACCTGATCCTGCAGCGCACCGAGGCGCTGGGCATGCAGGGCAAGGTGGCCATCAGCCACGGTTTCTGCCTCGGTGATGTAGGTGCGGGGGTGACCGAACGCGAGCGCGACGCGCTGCTCGCGCGCATGGCGAAGCTGGGCGTGGTGCTGGTCACCAGCGCGCCGCCTTCGCGCACCGTGCCGCCGCTCATGGCCTGCAGGCAGGCCGGCGTGACGGTGGTCGGCGGCAACGACGGCATACGCGACACCTGGTCGCCCTACGGCAACCCCGACATGCTGGAGCGCGCCATGATCATCGGCCTGCGCTACAACCTGCGCCGCGACGACGAGATCGAAGTGGCGCTGGACACCGTCACGCACGCCGGCGCGCGCGGCTGCGGCTTCGAGGCCTATGGCCTCGTGCCGGGCAACCGCGCCGACCTGGTGCTGGTCGATGCGCAGACGCCCGCGCATGCCGTGGTGTCGCGGCCGGTGCGCAAGCTCGTGGTTTCGGGCGGCCGCATCGTGGCGCGCAACGGCGTGCTGCAGGCCGACGTGGCCGCCTTGTGACGCAGCAGGCACGCGGCCGTGACGGAGGCGCTGCCTTCGCGTTCGTGATCGTGCTGGTCGCGCTGAACCTGCGCGCCTTTCTCACTTCCAGCAGCCCGCTGCTGGAGCCCATCCGCCTGGCCACGGGCATCGGCTTTCATGCGGTGGCGTTGCTCACCGTGCTGCCGATGTTCGCGATGGGGGCGATGTCGCTCTTTGGCGCGGCAGTGGGCCAGCGCATCGGCGCGCGGGGCGGCATCGCGCTCGGGCTGGCCGCCATCGCGCTGGCCTGTGCGAGCCGCTACGTGGCGGGCGGCGCGGCCGCGCTGCTGTGGAGCGCCGCGCTCGCGGGCGCCGGCGTGGGGCTGGTGCAGGCGCTGATGCCGGGCGTGGTCAAGCAGAGCTACCCGGCGCGCATCGGCGTGATGACGGGGCTCTACTCCGCCGCCATCATGGGCGGCGGCGGGCTCGGCGCAATGGCCAGCCCATGGGTCGCGCACGCGGCCGGCTGGCATGCGGGCCTTGCGATGTGGGCCGTGCTGGCGGCTGCCGCGCTGCTGTCGTGGCTGGCCATGCGGCCGGCGAGCCCGGTGGCGGCCGCGCCGCGACAGGATCTTTCATGGCTGCGCTGCTTCGGCAGCCGGCGCGCATGGCTGCTGGCCGTGTGCTTCGGCCTCATCAACGGCGGCTACACCAGCCTTGTCGCGTGGCTGCCGCACTTCTATGCACAGCAGGGCTGGAGCGCGCAGCAGGGCGGATCGGTGCTCGCGCTGATGACCGCCGCGCAGGTGCTCGCCGCGCTCGCCATGCCCGCGCTGGCACGCAGCCGCGGGCGCGACCTGCGGCCCTGGCTGATGCTCACGCTGGCCGCGCAGCTTGCCGGCTTCTGCGCGCTGCTGTTCGCGCTGCCCGTGCCGGCAGTCGCCATCGCGGTGGTGCTGGGCTTCGGCCTGGGCGGCGCTTTCTCGCTGTGCATGGTGCTCGCGCTCGACCACCTGCCAGACCCCGCGCAGGCCGGCGCGCTCGCCGCCTTCATGCAAGGCGTCGGCTTCATGATCGCGGCGCTCGCGCCCTTCGTTACCGGCTGGGTGCGCGAGCACACCGGCGGCTTCACGATGGCATGGGCCTACCTGGCCGCCGTGGTCGTCGCGCTGCTGCCGCTGATGCTGCGCTTCGACCCCCATCGCTATGCGGCGGCCACGGCCGGGCTGTTCGGCGCGCGCGCGCCGCGGCAACATGGCGATGCCCCTTCATTCCCCGCGCTCGACAGCGCCAGAACAGGAAAGCCCTGAACACCACCATGTACCAACACGAATTCATGCAACGGGCACTGGCCCTGTCGGCACTGGCATTGACCGAACCCGGCACCGAGCCCTTCGGCGCCGTCGTCGTGAAAGACGGCGCCATCGTCGGCGAAGGCCTCAACCACTCCGTCGCGCACTGGGACCCGACCTCGCACGGCGAAGTCGAAGCCATCCGCGATGCCTGCCGCAGGCTGGGCACCGTCGACCTCTCGGGCTGCGAGCTCTACACCTCGTGCGAGCCCTGCGCCATGTGCGCGGCGGCCATGCACATCGCGGGCATCGCCAAGCTGTACTACGCGGCGTCGCTCGCGCAGTCCGGCGATGCTTTCGCTGGCGTGACGGTGGAAGCCCGCCACCCCATCGACGTGGATGCGCTGCGCGCCGAGGCCGGTGCACCGCTGCAGCAGCGCCGGCTGCCCGCCGAGCAGAAGCAGGACGCCGAGGCGGTGAAAATTCTTTCGGAATGGGCCGCCACGCGCAAGGCCAAATAGCGCGAAGGTGCTCGGCAGGCCCCGGCCGATGCGTACCTCCTGTCTCCTGGAGCGGCCCCACGCATCGCACTACACTGCGGCCATGCAAGGAAAGAAGGAAGCTCAGCGCCGGCTCCAGCCCGTGGTGGAACTCCGCAAGGACGGCGCTTCCTACGCCTACTCGGTTCGAGCGCCGCGCTCCAAGGGCGTGATACCGCCCAGCTCATACAGCAACAGCGGCTTCTCGACACTGGCCGATTGCCTGCTCGACGTGGCACGGGCACTCGGCGGCGACTTCAAGCGCATCTACGTGCGGCTCGACACCTACTGCGTCGGCGAGCGCGACATTGCCGAGCTGAAGGCGGCGCCCGAAGAAGTCGCGGCCGAGCTGAAAACCGATTCCCTCGCGGCGCGCGCCGCCGAGGAAGCCAGCGCCCTCGTGCTGGAAACCGAACGCTTCAACGGCCGCTGAAGCCGCGTGCCCGCCTGCCGGTCGGCGCAGGTAGAGGAAATGTCCTACCCCGGCTTTGCGTGTTCAGCGGCATCCCGCGCCGGCGCGGCGCCCATAAACAGCATCATGGCTACCTATGAGTCAGTCCTGCAGGAGACCGGCCGCTTCGATGTGGTGGATGCGCGCGAACGCTCTTACACAGTCATCGAAAGCACCGAGTGCCTGCACCGCGTGAGCGTCTCCAAGTGCTACCCCGTCATCAAGGGTGCGGTCAGCTACAGGCTGCTCGACGGAACGCCCGTGCGCCGCTCCAGGCGCGGCTTCTTCGACACCATGGACGGCATGAACCGGTTCTTCGTCGTGCACGCGGTCGAGACGCCGGAAGAATCGGTTTGCCGGTGAGCCGCTTGGGCTGCTCCTAGTGTCAGTCCCATGCCGGCGACAGGCCGGCCGGGTCGGTTAGCCGCTCGCCACGCTCGAGCGCCGCGATCTGCGCCATCTCCGCGTCCGTCAGCTTCAGCTGCTGCGCACGCAGATTGCCTTCGAGGTTCGCGCGCTTGGTGGACGACGGAATCACCGCGTAGCCCAGCTGCATCGCCCAGGCCAGCACCACCTGCGCCGTGGTCGCGCCGTGCGCCTTGGCAATCGCCTCGATCACCGGGTCGTTCAGCACCTTGCCGTAGGCCAGCGTCATGTAAGACGTGATGTGGATGCCCTGGCTCTTCGCGAACTCCGCCACCTTGCGGTTCTGCAGGTAGGGGTGCAGCTCGATCTGGTTGGTGGCGATGTTCTCCGCGCCCACGGCCGCGATGGCTTCCTTCATTAGCGCGATGTTGAAGTTCGACACGCCGATGTGCTTCGTGAGCCCCTGCGCCTTGGCCTCGGCCAGCGCGCCCATGAACTCGGCCACCGGCACCGCGTTGCCGGGCGAGGGCCAGTGGATCAGCGTCAGGTCCACTTGGGTTGTGCGCAGCTTCGCGAGGCTGTCCTTCAGGCTGGGCACCAGCTTGCTCCTGGCGTAGTTGTCGGTCCAGATCTTGGTGGTGATGAAGAGGCTTTCGCGCGCCATGCCGCTTTCTGCAATGGCCTGGCCCACCTCGGCTTCATTGCCGTAGATCTGCGCCGTGTCGATGGTGCGGTAGCCCACGTCGAGGCCGTTCTTCACCGAGTCGATGACCACCTGGCCTTTCAGGCGGAAGGTGCCGAGGCCGAAGGCGGGAATGGGGTTGCTGCTGTTGTTGTTGCTCATGATGTTTTCCTTGTGCGTTGAAAAGAGAAGAAGAGGAAAGAAAAGAAAAGCAGAAATTCAGTGACCGACCGGCACCGGCCCCGAAGCGCGAACCGGAATGCCGGCACGCCGATCGAGCGAGCCGCTCCATTGCGTGAGGGCCAGCGACACCAGCACGACGAGTGCGCCAATCCACGGCGTGTGCATCAGCCCCAGGTGCGTCACGATCAGCCCACCGGCCCAGGCCGCGCCGGCAATGCCCAGGTTGAAGGCCGCGATGTTCAGGCCCGAGGCCACGTCCACCGCCTGCGGCGTGAAGCGCTCGGCCTGCTTCACCACATACACCTGCAGCCCCGGCACGTTGCCGAACGCCACCGCGCCCCACATCAGCACCGCCAGCAGCGCCAGCCACTTGTGCGGCGCCGCGAAGTTGAAGAGCAGCAGCACTGCGGCCAGCAGCGCGAAGATGATCTTCAGCGCTGGAATCGGGCCCCTGCGGTCGGCCAGCTTGCCGCCCCAGATGTTGCCCACCGCCACCGACACGCCGTACACCAGCATCACCCAGCCCACCGCGCCCGCGCTGAAGCCAGACACCTCCGTGAGGATCGGCGCCAGGAACGTGAACGGAATGAACGAGCCGCCATAGCCGATGGCCGTCTTCGCATACACCAGCAACAGGCGCGGCTCGGCCAGCACCTTGGCCTGCTGCGCCAGCGAGGCCGGCGGCGTGTGGCGGATGTTGGAGGGCACGAAGACCCAACTGCCGATGAACGCGACAACGCCCAGCGCCGACACGGCCAGGAAAGTCTCGCGCCAGCCGAAGTGCTGCCCGATGAACGTGCCCAGCGGCACGCCCGTGACCAGCGCGACCGTGAGGCCCGTGAACATGATCGCGATGGCGCTCGCCGCCTTTTCCTTCGGCACCAGGCCGGTGGCGATCGTCGAGCCGATGGAGAAGAACACCCCGTGCGCCAGCCCCGTGAGCACGCGGGCGGCAATCAGCGACTCATAGCTCGGCGCCTGCCACGCCAGCAGATTGCCGACCGTGAACAGCGCCATCAGGCTGAGCAGCAGCGCCTTGCGCGGCAGCTTGCCCGTGAGCGCGGTGAGCACCGGCGCGCCGATGGCGACGCCCAATGCATAGAGGCTGACCAGCAGGCCGGCGGAGGGGAGGCCGATGTGGAGGTCGGCTGCGACTGTGGGGATGAGGCCAACGATGACGAACTCTGTCGTTCCGATGGCGAAGGCGCTGAGGGTTAGCGCCAGTAGGGCGATGGGCATGAGGGCACTCCTTCTTGGATGGGAGGAGTGTCTCGCGGCTATCTTTGCGGATAAACGGGTCTCAGGGCAGAAGATAGTTGTATTGCAGTCAACAGTTTTTGGTAAGTCGACTAATTTTTGAAATTCACCGACTCGGTTCTCTTGCTAAATCGAGCATACCCTTGGTTTGGTAATCGGAAATTCTTTTTAATTGTTTGAGTAGCGCAAGAACGACTTTTGCTGTTACTACAGAATTTGGCGAGGCTTGTTTTACTAGATTGATTTCCTTTGATAGATTCATCAAGATGGAAATCTCTTCAATTTGATTTTTGATTGTATTAAGGTGATTTTCGGCAATGAAAAGACCTGAATCACTCATGCGAGATAGATCCTCTTTTCGAACTCTTGCAGCACCAAGAGCGTTGTCGATAAGTTTTACTGAATGCTCAACATTGTTTGATTGCGAGATATAGCGTAAAACAAGATTGTTCACGTCCTCTCCAACGGAATCTAGTGCCTCAATTTTGATTTCACCTGGAGAGTTGTAGCGATAGCCCGCAACTCGCATGTCATGAATTGAGGGAATTTGGCGATGAAGGGCATCAAAGAAATTGACGCGACTGTAGCCTCCCTTCCAAGGGGATTTGAGATAGCGCTTTACTTTTTCAGCTAAGTTTGTGACGAAGCGAGGTTGTGTGCAATAGAGGAATGAATATATCCGTGTATAGCTTTTGGAAAATCCGGTGATGTCTTGTAAGAACCAGTTTCCGCCAATGGGAATTTCAAAGACTGCTGGGGCAATTTCCCGAGCCGTGGCTATGTCGGGGGTCAAAGATTCATCGAAAAATGAATCCTCATCTGGCCAATACTCTTCCAATTGACCAGCGGAGACCTGGATGATTTGGCGATATGTAGTAGGCTTTGTTTGGTTCTGCTCGATGACTACTCTCTTGTCTAGCGAGTAAATTGGTGTTGCGTCAATTAGTAATTCGCGTAGAGAAAGATGTTTTTTAAGATAGGCTAGTAGGTTTCCGCGCGTTATTTGAAATATCAACCAGCGATCTGTATTTTTTCCATCCGTATCGCTCCAGAGGTAAAGCCAATCACTGTGCTCATCTTTGTATAAAGACAAGAAAGGACCTTCAAAATTAATTAGATCGCAAATATATGAATGTCGATCAAATTTTGATGAAGATATTTTGTCTCCGGTGAGCTTTATCATGGCGCAATCTCTGTGTGCTCTATGATAGCGTTAATCGCGTTGAAGGTTGCGTATTCAAAGAAATCGAAGTGGCCATCATCGTTTAGAGAAGCACATCTTCCGCAGTTTTTGGTGAGGGCGAGCTTTGCATAGTGACCTCCCTTTTTTTCTTTGAACTTCTTAATTCGCTTTGCAAGTTTTGTTCGTTTTTCGAGAAGTGTTTCTAGGCTAATAAACATCGATAAAGCGTATCCTGAGCAGCAAGGGGCAGGTGCGCTGCCATCTGTTCTAGATAAATCCAAAATTGACGTTGGAAGAAAATTGCGTCGATCAGATTTGCTCTCGAAGCAGAACCTATATCCAACTTCTTGGTGGCCCGAGGATGGCGGAGGACAGTCTGTGAATTTGCTGATTTCCACGTGATACCGAAGCGCATTTCCAACAATGATGGGAGCGCCGGCCTGACCATTGCCATTGGCCTGTGGCAGCTGCGCGGTCATAGGCAGATGCGCCACTGATTGAGCCGCTGTCGATGGACTGCTGTTGGGAGTGTTGCTGGTTGTCAAGAATGTTTGTCTCCGGGCCTCATCGCTCAGGTAAGTGGCGATATCGTCCGTGATCCTAATGGGAGTGTTACCTAATGTCACGATGGAAAGCCGCATGGGACAGGCTTTCCATCGTAGTTTTGTGGGCGACGCCTCGGGCTGCGGGGGAGGCTAATGACGATGCTCTAGGTATACTCCCGCTGTCGCGCAGAAGCGCGATCAGGTTTGGAAGCCTGTAGAAACTCTGCGACGAAAGCCGCAGGCACCGCACATGGTCTGCGGCTTTTTCGTTCGCGCGTCAATTTTTGGCGGCTCGAAAGGGAGGGCGTGAGCCCTGCCGGTTTCTTGCAAGAGTTTCCCGGTCTTCCAACCCGTTCGAGCTGCCGCCCTCGTTTGGAAGCGGGTGCGGCGGTTGTAGCAAACCGAAATTCTTGGAGGCCTCTCATGGCTCAAGCTGCTCCCGCACCTGCGCAACCCCGCGCTTGCCCCGCATCCCCCAACCTCGACGACCTCGCCCTGCAAGCCTGCGACGACGCCGAAAACCTCAACGACGTGATGCGCGCCTACGCCGCGCTCAGGAAGCTCGTCGACACCAGCGCCCTGAACGACAGCGAGGTGCTCACTCCCAGCCGCACCGAACTGAGCGCCTTGCTCGGTGTGCTCAACGACGCGATGACGGTGCGCATCGACGCCATCAGCCTCGCAGCCGGCGCGGTGCGCGAGGCGCTGCAAGGACGCAAGCCGGGCCCCGCGTGAGGTAGCGGCAAAGAGTCGGTCAATCGGGCAGTCGGCTCGCCCGGTTGCCCTGTGCGCTAAGCACCGTGGATTGCCATCATGACCCAGAAGGTAATCCACATCGCGGCTATTCCTAGCAGGCACATCGTCGCCAGAAAAGCGGCCAGATAGCCGAGTCGCCGCCAGATCAGGGGTGTGCTCGGAACAAAGCGCCAGTAGATCCAGACCGCCGACGCAAAGAGGATCACCGCAGTGATTGGAGCGATGTTCTCGGTGATCGATGGAAACCTGCGCCGGTCCAATGCTCCGGCCGCCACGAACAATGCCGGCATCGCAAGAAACCATGCCAGTACGCTCAACAGCAGACGCCCGCCAACTTTCATCGAATTGCCTCACCCTTGAAAAAGTGCCCTGGCATCGGCGTTTCCCAGCCTGGAACCTGATATCGAGGAATCGAGAGCAGGGGCACGTGGCCCATGACGCTCTTCAGGAGCCCCGCGAGATACGAGCTGCTGTTGTACTCGCCCGGACGCATCTGCGATCCCCTGATATTTCTGGGAAGCGAGTATGGCGCGACGTAGCTTGAAAAATTTCGAGAGCGCTCGATCAGCCTCCGTGCAAACTCCTGCCGACTCATGCCCTCTGGAGGCTGCAGTGGTATTCGCACGACCACATTTGACGGCAGTGCATTGATATAGCTATTGGTCTTGATCAAGCCGAGATTCCTTAAGCCTGCCTCGAGCATGGTCGGCTGTCCGTCGATCACGGTGATGCCGCTGTACGCATCAGTGATGACCAGCGAGAAATGGAGGTCGGGTGGATCGGGCCAACTGACCTTTCCAGCTCCGCCTGCGGCGATGCGCCCGTACAAGGTGAAGTTCGGCTCCGAGTGCTGCGCGCGTCCCACGGAGTTTGTTTCTGTTGCCATCTGTACTCCCTTTTTCGAATCGGTATCTTTTTTTGCCGCCAGCCTAGCAGGCGTTTATTTCGAACATGGGCTGGCGCGTTAACCGAATCGAAATTTCGAGTCAGCCAGGATCGTCAGGCGGCTGAGCTGCCTAGCGGCTCTGCAACATGACCGCTTATCTCCCCCAGCATCCACTCCCTGAACGCCACAACCCGCGCGTCCTCCCCGTACCCCTGCGGATACACCAGGTGATACGCATACGTCGGCGCCATGCTCACGCCCACGTCGAACAGCCTCACCAGCCGCCCCTGCTTCAGGTCGGCCTCGATCATGTCCAGGTCGGCCAGCCCCACCGCGCCGCCTTCGAGCACGGCCTGCACCACGTAGCCCGAATCGGAAAACGCCACGCACCGGCTGTCGTCGAAGTCGTCATCCACGCCGGCCGCGGCCATCCACATGCGCCAGTTGGGCCAGGTCATGGTGTCGGTCTTCCAGTCGACATAGCAGAGCGTGTGGTTGTGGCGCACAAGGTCGCGCGGCTCGTTCAGCGGCGGCCCGGTCTCGATGAGCCGGGGGCTGCACACGGGCACGATGTCCAGCTCGAAGAGCCGGTCGGCGCGCGCGCCCTCGTACCGCCCGGTGCCGAAGCGGATGGCAACGTCGATGTCGTCGGCCTCGAAGTCGCGCAGCTCGTCGCTGATGTCGAAGCTCAGCTCCAGCCCCGGGTTGGCGGCCCTGAACTTCGGCAGCCTCGGCAGCAGCCAGTTGGTGGCAAAGCGCGCGCTCAATGACACGCGCAGGTGCGCCGCGTTGCGCGTGAGCCTGCGCGCGCGGCCGGCGGCGCGGTGCAGGGTGTCGAGTGCGTCGGCGGTGGCCTCGAACATCACGGCGCCGGCGGGCGTGAGCTGGATGCTGCGGCTGGTGCGCGTGAAGAGCACCACGCCCAGCTGGTCTTCCAGTTCCTTGATCTGGTAGCTCACGGCCGCGGGCGTGAGCCCCACCTCGTCGGCCGCGCGCGTGAAGTTCAGGTGCCGCGCGGCGGCCTCGAAGGTGCGCAGGGCGCGCGTGCCGGGGAGCATGCGGTTGGTGGTGTTGTTGTTCGTCATTGGCGTCGTGGATGCCATCGATCTTCAAGTTCCATTTGATGGTTCGTTGAGAACTACTGGTTTCCCAACGCGAGTGCGGCGCGGGACGATCGAGCCAATCAAGAAACCACGGATCGATTGGAGCAATTGAATGTCTTCTGCCAGCTTGGACCCCTGCAACCCGCACCGGGGCGGTAATGACGACGAGGGCCCTGCCGCCACGCAGGGCACCGACCCCCTGCACTGGCCCGCGCGCATGTGGATCGCGCTGCTGATCTTCAGCGGCGTGATTCTGCTCGATGGGCTCGACATCTCGATGATCGTGGTGGCAATCCCGCAGATACAGCAGGAGTTCGGCATGGGCGCGGCCACGGCGCAGTGGCTGGTCAGCGCGTACATCCTGGCATTCGGCGGCTTTCTGCTGCTGGGTGGGCGATGCGCCGACTTGTTCGGCCGCAGGCGCGTGCTGGTGGCGGGGCTGGCGGTGTTTGCGCTGGTGTCGGTGGGCGGCGCGTTTGCCACCGACGCGGGGCTGCTGATCGTTTCGCGTTTTGTCAAAGGCATGGCCGCGGGCTTCACCGGGCCGGCCGCGATGTCGCTGCTGACCACCACCTTTGCCGAAGGGCCGGCGCGCAACAAGGCCTTTGGCATCTTCAATCTGTTCGAGGCATCGGGCTACTCGTCGGGCCTGCTCATCGGCGGGCTGTTGGCGGCGCTGGACTGGCGCTACATCTTCGTGCTGCCGATTCCGGTGGCGGTGCTGCTGTTGCTGGCCGCGCTGCGCTACCTACCGCCCGACGCGCCGCGCGCCGAGCGAACGCGCCTGGATGTGGGCGGCGCCGTCACGCTGCTGGCCGGCATGCTGCTGCTGGTGTTCACCGTGGTGTCGGCGGAGGAGGCAGGCTGGGCATCGCTGCGCACGGTGGGCGGGTTCGTGGTGGCGGTGGCGTTGCTGGCGGGCTTCGTGGCCATCGAGCGCAGCGTGAAAGAGCCGCTGGTGCGCCTGGGCATCTTCCGCAACCGGGGGCTGGTGGCGGCCAACATCAGCGCGGCGCTGCTGTATGGCGGCGCGGCGGGCTTTCAGTTCTTGATTGCGCTGTACCTGCAGAACATCCAGGGATGGAAGCCGTGGCAGATGGCGCTGGTGCTGCTGCCGGCGGGGCTGATGGTGGTGGTCGTCGGCCCGAAGATCGGCGCGCTGATCAGCCGCTTCGGCGTGAGGCGCGTTCTGCTGGCCGGGCTGGCGGCCTTCGTGCCCTGCTATCTGCTGATGTTCGGCATCGGGCCCGAGCCCGACCTGTGGGGCGTGCTGCTGCCGGCTTCGGTGCTGTGGGGCGTGGGGTTTGCGCTGAGCATCTCGGCGCTGATGGTGGCCGGCACGAGCGGCGTGGCCGACGAAGAGCAGGGGCTGGCGGCGGGGCTGCTGAACAGTTCGCTGCAGGTGGGCGGGGCTTGTGGGTTGGCGGTGCTGACTGCGGCGATCGGGCCTGGGACGGAGTTGGGGATGCTCTACGCGGGGGTGGGGGTGATGTTGGGGTTTGCTGTGCTGGCGTTGGTGGTGCAGGTGCGTAGTCGCGCGGCTCGCCGGTGATGTCGAAGCTCAGTGATCGACCAGGCGCACCAGCCGTGTTCACAGTCCGTAAACCGCGACGATGGCCCAGAAAGTCAGCCAAAGGCCCAGGGCGCCCAGCAGAGTCATCATGGTGAAGAAGGCCACGAAATATCCAATGCGACGTGAGAGACCGGACGCAGCTGGAACGCACTTCACATACATGAAGACCGCCCAGAGCAGCAACGCGATCGCCCCAGTCGCCACGACTGCGCCGGACATTGTCAGGATTCGCTGCTGATCCAAGTAGCGCAGACCAAGGCTGAGCAAGGGCATCGTCAAGGTCCAGACCAACATGTTCAGCGGTAGCCACCAGCGAGACATGCCGGAACAAGAGTTGCATGCGAGGGCAATGAATTGGCGGGCTTTCATTGCGCTGGAGCCTTCGGTTCGGAGGGAGTGGGGCTCGACCCACAGGAGCATTCATGAGGGCAGGCAGGAAGAAACTCGAGTTGCACGGCCCTAACGCCCTGGCTTTTTTCCAACTGCCTGAGGTACGCGGACGCGGGCTTTTTCACATAGCCCTGGGCCGGCAGATAAATCTTCGCTCCATCGAAGCGCAGGTCTTCCCGAAGAACCCGCGCAACGTTGCGCGCCCGTTCCATCGTCAGGCTTTGGGGAGAGTGCTCGCCAGGTTCGGCGGAGGCACTGATGTCGATGGACTCGTGGTTCGGATATTTCGCGCGCAGGTCGGCCATCCAATCGGCCAGCCTCGACATTTGTGTCGCGGAGTCGCGGTCGAAGTACACGCCGATCACTTTGGCGGGCCCGCAGGCTAGCACTGCCTGTGGGCTCGACATCGCGACAGACGCCAGCAGGCCTCCGAGCACAACGTACGGCTTCTGGTTCTTCATCATGTATTGCAGATCGCGTTAAGGCTTCGAGCCAGAAATCGGAACCGGATTGCAATCAGGCAACTTCAGTCCCTCGACGTCTGGATAGAGCTGGAGCGAAGCGAAGTCATTGCTGTCGCCGAGGCCGTTAACGGGCAACCGATATCCACGAGCGACAGTCGTGATCGGAAGGTCGGTTTGCAACAACATGCGCAGCGCTCGCGCTGTGTTGGCTGCACGCTTTTTCGCTAGTGCCTTCGTCTTGCTGGTTACGGCACCAGAAGCGCCGGTTTCCACTGATGCGCCCTTGTACTGTGGAAAGGCTATGTAGGAACGGCTCAGCCATTCGGAGAGTTTGAAGATCTGCGGCCGACTCAGATCAGCCGAGTCGCGATCAAAGCCAAGCTGAGTTTGCACGATATAGCTGCATGCCGTTGCCTCTCCCGCAGCGAAGGCTGTCGCTAGAGCCCAGATGATTTGCCAGTTCATCGGCTTTCTACTCCTTGGGTTGTGCTACGAGACCGTCAATCCACTTGCAACATGAGAGCGTCTTGGCGCAGGCGGGTTGAACAGTTGCATTCAGGACATCCAGGCGCTCTGGGTGCTGTATGTCCTTGCTTTCGAACTCATCGATGTGCCCCTGCACTTCAAGCGAGGCAGTGTTGCTCGAGGCTCTCAACAGATTGACGATCTCGGCGAGCCGTAGATTCGCCTTCTCCAACGAAACGGGATCGTCCTTGATGGCTCTGGCAAAGATGTCTGCGCGGTAGATGCCGCCGGTCGCCCTTTTCGGGTTCTGCTGCTCGACAAACCAATTCCTCAGCGGCAGGACCTGCTTCGAGTCGAGATGCATGCTTGCTGCGGTGAACTGCACGTCGTGTTCGAGGCCGGCAAACGAACATGCGAATGCCCATGCGGGCGTGATGGCCCAAGTGAGGGCTAGGAGCCGGCCCTTCATTGCTTGGGAGCCCTCGGTTCGTAGAGAGGGTCACCCATCTGGCAAGGGCATTCATGCGGGCAAGCCGGTAAAAAACTGAGATCCACTCTGACGCCTTGACTCTTCTCCAGCTGTTTCAGATACGCGGAGACAGGCGCTTCGACGTAGCTTCGTTCCGGGAGCTCGATCTTTGCTGGCGCGATCTGCAGATTTTTCTGAAGGACGCGAGCAATATTGTGTGCACGATCCAATCCCAGGTGATTGGGAGCTTGCTCGCCGGGCTCGGTGGAAGCACTGACATAGAAGGCTTGATGGTTCGGATACCGGTGGCGAAGATCGATCACCCAGTTCGCCAGCCTGGAAACTTGTGATGCGGGAACTACTGAAGAGTCACGCTCGAAATACACCCCTATGACCTTGATCGGGGAGCATGCATCGGAAGACGGAGCTGCCAGCATCGCGAGGATTGCGATCAAGGCGGACAGGGTTGGTTTGTTGCTTTTCATGCGATTCCAAGGATGTAGGCGGTGATGCTGTCCGCATTTGCCAGAAGAGCAGCGTGGTTCTCGCTTCTCACATTTCGTTTTGAATCAACTACTCCGTACCAGTTGTCGTTCGCGCTGAAGGTGTCGTCGAAGTGCGTGACTTCGTGGATCAAGACGATGAGCCGCGAGGGGCCGTTGGTGGATTCGCCGGTGTCGAAGTTGAACTTGTGATCCCTGTAGCCGCAGAAGGGGAGAGCGATTGCGATGGTGTGCGTGGCGATGTCCGATTTGCAGGCTGCGCCATCGGTGCCCAGTGCGCTCCCCATGACGCAGGTCGCCAGCTTTCCACCTTCAATGAAACGGACAAAGTTCTTTGGCTCCAGACCCCTGAGAACGCGAACGCATGCGGCCAACCCTTTCTGCAGATATTCACGCGTATCTTGGTCGGCAATGGCGAACCATGCCTCCACACGTGCTTGCGCCTTTTTGTCCCAGCGCTCAAGTTCGGGCAGCCGTTTTTTCGTGATGTAGTCGATCGCCATGTCGCGCAGTTTCATTGCCAGGACGGCGAACTCCTTGTTCGTCATGTTTGGGCAAATGTTCTCGGTTTGTTCGGCCTCGGGTGGATGTGTGACGTTCTCGTCCACCGTTTTCTTGAAGGCCGCCATCTCGGGACTCGAGATCATGTTCGTTGTCGAAGCCAGCGGGTACACGCCAGTTGCATGCGCGGCGTCATCGTCGCAAACTGCTGATTGCTGCAGCACTGACAGCAATGGCTGCGGCATCGGGCAGTGACACACCACCACGTCTCCCTCCAGCGCTATCTCCGATATGAACTGCGGGCGCCGTGGTCCTCCTGTCTTGGCGATGATGCCAACGCTGTTGCATCCCTCGCAATAGGCCCTGCCGCCGATCAATGCGGCGCGATGACCAAAGAAGTCGAACATGGGGCCCTCGTATGGCAGTACCCGTCCGCCAGCGGCCGGCGGGTCGCCGACCACAAGAATCTTTCGATCCATTCAATACACCCAGAGTTGATGACCCGAGGGGTGTACGTGGCCGAAAGAGAAAACACTGTTGTCCATTGTCAAACGCCCGTTCGTATTTCACGAACCGGCGCGCATTCGTTGCAATGCCCGCTACCCCCTCTCAAAAAAATTTCACACCTACTGCATCCAAACCCGCCCCTGGCGTGTAGACCCCTCAGCAGCGAGGAGCTGCTGACCTTCTACAACCCCAGGAGAATTTCCATGCACACCTCCCGTCCCGCCCGTTCGCTCGCCGTTCTCGGCGCCGTCAGTGCCGCTGCTGCGGTGCTCACCGCCTGCGGCTCGATGTCGATGACCCCCGCCTTCAATCAGTCCAGCCTGCCGCCCACCATCCAGGTGCCGGCCGGCCACAAGGTCGCGATGGAAACCGTGGGCAAGGGCGACATCACTTATGAATGCCGCGACAAGGCCAATGCCCCGGGCCAGACCGAGTGGGTGTTCATCGGCCCCGACGCCAAGCTGTGGGACCGCGGCGGCAAGCAGGTCGGCAAGTACTACGGCCCGCCGGCCACCTGGGAATCGAACGACGGCTCCAAGCTCACGGCCACGCAGCTGGCGGTCGCGCCCTCGGGCCCGACCAGCCTGCCGTTCCAACTCGTGAAGGCCAACCCGGCCACGGGCAGCGGCGCGATGACGGGCGTGACGTACATCCAGCGCGTGGCGCTGCAAGGCGGCGTGGCGCCGGCCACCGTGCCTTGCACTTCGGCCACCAAGGGCCAGAAGCAGGTGGTGCAGTACCAGGCCGACTACATCTTCTGGAAGGCGTCCTGATCGGGGGGCGATTCGGCGGCGGGGCCGCCGGCTCCACTACCATCGGGCCGTGCAGAACCCGCCACCCACCTCGCCCTTCGACTACGACGCCGCCCTCATGGCCTGCGCACGCGGCGACCGTCAGGCCCTGCAACAGCTCTACCAGCGCGAAAGCCGCTACCTGATGGGCGTGGCGCTGCGCATCGTGCGCCAGCGCCAGCAGGCCGAAGACGTGCTGCACGACGCCTTCATCAGCATCTGGCAGCGCGCGGAAACCTTCAATCCGGCGCGCGGCGAAGGCCGCGGCTGGATCTACAGCGTGGTGCGCAATGCCGCGCTGAACATGGTGCGCAGCGGCGCGCGCCAGGTCGACGTGAGCGAAGACGCGGCCGAGGCCATCGACGACCAGGCCGCGCTCGCGGCGTATGCCTCCGCCGCCGACCCGTTCGAGCTGCGCGCCGACCTCGGCAGGCTCGAAGGCTGCCTGGGCGGCCTGGAGCCGGCGCGGCGCGACTGCATCCTCTATGCGTATGTGGAAGGCTGCTCGCATGGCGAGATCGCCGAGCGGCTGCAGACGCCGCTGGGCACGGTCAAGGCCTGGATCCAGCGCGGCATGCGCGCGCTGCGGGAGTGCATGGCATGAGCGGCGGCGCGGCTTCTTCCAGTTTCGAAGACATCGACGCGCTGGCCGGCGAGTACGTGCTGGGCACGCTGTCGGCCGATGCACGCGCGGCTGTGGAGGCCCGCATGCGCGACGAGCCCGCGCTGCGCGATGCGGTGCAGGCATGGGAGGCGCGGCTGCTGCCGCTGGCTTCGCTCGCGGCGCCAGCCGATCCATCGCCCGCGCTGTGGTCGCGCATCGAGCGTACGCTGGGCAGTGCTGCTGCTGCCTCACCGAATGCCAGGAAGGCCGAGCCGGCGCGCGCATCGGGCTTCGCGAACTGGTGGAACAACCTGCAGCTCTGGCGCGGCCTGGCTGCCGGCGGCTTTGCAGCCGCGGCGCTGATGGTGGCGGTGCTCGTCACCCGGCCGCCGCCCACGCCGCAGTACATGGTGGTGCTGGTCGCTCCGCAGGACAAATCGCCGGGCTGGGTGATCCAGACCACGTCGTCCCGCCAGCTGAGCCTGGTGCCGCTGGGCACGATCGAGGTGCCGCCGCAGAAGACGCTGCAGTTCTGGACCAAGGCCGATCAGTGGCGCGGCCCGGTGTCGCTGGGGCTGGTCAAGCAGGGCCAGACGCTGCGCATTCCCATCGACAAGCTGCCGCCGCTGGAGCCGAACCAGCTGTTCGAGCTCACGCTGGAGCCCGAGAACGGCTCGCCCATCGACCGGCCGACCGGGCCGATCCAGTTCATCGGCCGCGCGGTCAAGGTGCTGTAGCGGCCCAGGGCTGACGCTCCTGCTCGCTGTCAGCCGGCCGAGCGCGGCAGCAGCGCCGGCACCAGCGTGCGGTTCATGCGCTCGCGCCACCAGCGCAGCGCCTGCCCCTGCGCGCCGGTTTTCCAGGCGAGCCAGAAGGCCTCGGGCGGGCGCGGTTCCTCGGTGGGCAGCTCGACCAGCGTGCCGCGCTTCAGCTCGCCCAGGATGCAGGCGCGCGGCAGGAAGCCGTGGCCCAGGCCCGCCACCTGGCAGGCGATCTTCGCGGGCATCGACGGCACGGTGATGCGCGGCTGGCCGGCCAGCAGGCCGACGGTGCGCTCCGACAGCGTGCGCGCGCTGTCGCCCACCACGATGGCGTTGCATTCCAGCAAGTCGCCGCGCTGCAGCGGCCGGCCCAGCCGCGTGAGCGGGTGCGAGGGCGCCACGCAGAACGCGAAGTCGAGGCTGCCCACGGTCACGGCTTGGTAACCGCCGCCGGCCGGGCCGTCGCCGGCGGCGATGACGATGTCGGCACGCCCTTCGCGCAGCGCCTCCCAGCTGCCGGTGAGCGCCTCGCAGCCGATGCGCAGCCGTGTGCCGCAGCGCAGGTCTTCGAAGGCGCGGATGTCGTCGATGAGCGCCTGCGTGGGAATGAGCGAGTCGTGCACCAGGCGCAGTTCCGATTCATATCCGGTGGCGATCTGCCGCATGCGCGATTCGAGGTCGCTCGCGGCGCCGAGCAGCCAGCGGCCTTCCTTGAGCATTTCTTCCCCGGCGGGCGTGAGCGTGACGCGCGGCCCGTTGCGCTCGAACAGCAGCATGCCGAGCTGTTCCTCGAGCTTGCCCACGGCATACGAGATGGTGGAGGGCACCTTGTTCAGGCGCGTGGCGGCGGCGGCGAAGGAGCCGTGGCGCGCGATGGCGTCGACGACCTCGATGGCTTCCAGGCTGAGTTTGAGCACGCGTCGGTCCTTGTCGAAAAATGAATGATCGAAAAATTCGATGATTGAGGGTGAAAAGTTTCGTCGATGACGGTGGGAGAGAACCCGATGATTCAGTCCGTGCCAAGGAGATTCCCTCCGAACGCAATTGTGAATTCAATCGAACGTCAACTCAACCCCAGGAGCTTTTCTCATGTCCATCAAAGCCACCCCCACCGCCGGCGCCAAGCTGCTCACGCCCACCGACCACACGCTGGTGATGATCGACTTCCAGTCGCAGATGGCCTTTGCCACGCACTCCATCGACGCCGTGAACCTGCGCAACAACGCCGCGCTGGTGGCGCAGGCGGCGGCCGGTTTCGGCGTGTCGACCATCCTCACGACGGTGGCTGAAAAAAGCTTCTCGGGCCCGATGTTCAGCGAGATCACCGACGCCTTTCCGGGCCAGAAAATGCTCGATCGCACCTCGATGAACACCTGGGAAGACGCCGCCGTGATCGATCGCGTGAACCAGATCGGCAAGCCGCGCATCGTGCTGGCTGGCTTGTGGACCAGCGTGTGCATCGTCGGCCCGGCGCTGTCGGCCCTGGACCAGGGCTTCGAGGTGTACGTGATCGCCGACGCCTGCGGTGACGTCTCGGCCGAGGCGCACAACCGCGCGATGGAGCGCATGGTGCAGGCCGGCGCGCAGCCGATGACCTCGCTGCAATACCTGCTCGAGCTGCAGCGCGACTGGGCCCGCGGCGAAACCTACGAGCTGACCACCGGCATCGCGAAGAAGGTGGGCGGCGCCTACGGCCTGGGCGTGACCTACGCCAAGACCATGTTCGGCGCGCACGAAGGCTGAAAGCCGGGGTGAACCAGATGAAGCCCTATGTCCTGTCGCTCGCGCTCGGCCTCCTGGTCGGCGTGATCTACGCACTCTTCCAGGTGCGCTCGCCGGCGCCGCCGGTCATCGCCCTGGTGGGGCTTCTGGGGATCCTGCTCGGCGAGCAGATCCCGCCGCTCATCAAGAGCGTGATCAAGCCCGACGCGGTGGCCACCTCGTGGCTGCACCACCAGGTGAAGCCGCATGTGTTCGGCGAGCTGCCGAAGTGCGCGCAGCCCACGCCGGCGAACACCGCCGAAGCCCCGTCTTCCGGCAGGCGCGACGCATGAACCCGTCCGCAGACTCCAGCCGCCGGCGCCTCCTCGGAGCGCTCGGCGCCACCCTCGCAGCCCCCGGCCTCGCGGTCGCCTCTTTCTCCGACACCATGACCACCAACACCGCAACCCCAGACCTGATCCTGCACAACGGTCGCTTCACCACGCTGGACCGCGCCAACCCGGTGGCCGACGCCGTGGCCATCAAGGACGGCCGCTTCACCCGCGTGGGCCGCGCCGAAGACGTGCTGCCGCTGGCCGGCGGCGCCACCCGCGTGATCGACCTGCAGGGCAAGCGCGTGCTGCCGGGGCTGATCGACAACCACCTGCACATCATCCGCGGCGGGCTCAACTTCAACCTGGAGCTGCGCTGGGACGGCGTGCGCAGCCTGGCCGACGCCATGGGCATGCTCAAGCGGCAGGTGGCCATCACTCCCGCGCCGCAGTGGGTGCGCGTGGTGGGCGGCTTCACCGAGCACCAGTTCGCGGAAAAGCGCCTGCCGACCATCGAGGAACTGAACGCGGTGGCGCCCGACACGCCGGTGTTCATCCTGCACCTGTACGACCGCGCGCTGCTCAACGGCGCCGCGCTGCGCGCCGTGGGCTACACCAAGGACACGCCCGCGCCTCCCGGCGGCGAGATCGTGCGCGACAGCGCCGGCAACCCCACGGGCCTGCTGCTGGCCAAGCCCAACGCAGCCATCCTCTACGCCACGCTGGCCAAGGGCCCGAAGCTGCCCTTCGACTACCAGCTCAATTCCACGCGCCACTTCATGCGCGAGCTCAACCGCCTGGGCGTGACCGGCGCCATCGACGCGGGCGGCGGCAACCAGAACTACCCCGACGACTACGAAGTGATCCAGAAGCTCGCCGACGACGGCCAGCTCACCATCCGCCTGGCCTACAACCTGTTCACGCAGAAGCCCAAGCAGGAAAAGGAAGACTTCCTCAACTGGACCGCCAACTCCAAGTACAAGCAGGGCGACGACTACTTCCGCCACAACGGCGCCGGCGAGATGCTGGTGTTTTCCGCCGCCGACTTCGAGGACTTCCGCCAGCCGCGCCCCGAGATGGCGCCCGAGATGGAAGGCGACCTGGAGGGCGTGGTGCGCATCCTGGCGCAGAACCGCTGGCCCTGGCGCATGCATGCCACCTACGACGAGACCATCAGCCGTTCGCTCGACGTGTTCGAGAAGGTCAACAAAGATACGCCGCTGGCCGGCCTGAACTGGTTCTTCGACCATGCCGAGACCATTACCGAGAAGTCGATGGACCGCATCGCCGCGCTGGGCGGCGGCGTGGCCGTGCAGCACCGCATGGCCTACCAGGGCGAATACTTCGTGGAGCGCTACGGCGCCGCCGCGGCCGAGGCCACGCCGCCGGTCAAGCGCATGCTGGAGCACGGCCTGAAGGTCTCGGCCGGCACCGACGCGACGCGGGTGGCCTCGTACAACCCATGGGTGTCGCTGTCGTGGCTGGTCACGGGCAAGACGGTGGGCGGCCTGCAGATCACGCCGCAGCGCAACCTGCTCGACCGCGAACAGGCGCTGCGCATGTGGACCGAGAACGTCACCTGGTTCTCGAACGAGGAGGGCAAGAAGGGCCGCATCCAGGCCGGCCAGCTCGCCGACCTCGTGGTGCCCGACCGCGACTTCTTCGCCTGCCCCGAATCGGACATTGCCGACACCACGGCGCTGCTCACGATGGTGGGCGGCAAGGTGGTCTACGGCGCCGGCGCCTTCGCCTCGCACGACGAGGGCTCGGTGCCTCCTGCCATGCCCGACTGGTCGCCCGCGCGCACCTTCGGCGGCTATGCCGGCTGGGCCGACAAGAAGGAAGGCGCGCCGCTGCAGAAGGTGATGCGCAACGCTGCTGCGTCCTGCGGCTGCGCCAACAACTGCAACGTGCACGGTCACAGCCACGCCACGGCCTGGAGCAGCAAGCTGCCCGTTGGCGACCTGAAGAGCTTCTGGGGCGCCCTCGGCTGCGCCTGCTGGGCGGTGTGAGGATGACGATGCGCTGGACAACCACACCCGCACTGCGCTGGATCGCCTTGCTGCTGCTGTGCGCGGCCTACCTGCAGGGCGGCCTGAACAAGGCGATGGACTTCGACGCGGCCCTGGCCGAGATGAACCACTTCGGCATGTCGCCGGCCGGCCCGCTGGCCGTGGCGGTCATCGTGCTGGAGCTGGGCGCCTCGGCGCTGATCCTCACGGGCCGGCTGCGCTGGCTCGGCGCGCTGGCGCTCGCCGGCTTCACGCTGATGGCGACCTTCGTGGCGCTGCGCTTCTGGCAGATGCCCGTCGGGCAGGAGCGCTTCATGGCGGCCAACTCCTTCTTCGAGCACCTGGGGCTGGTCGGCGGTTTCCTGCTGGTCGCCTGGCATGACCTGAAGGAGCGCGCCCATGTCTGAACAATCCACGCGCGGTGCCTTCGCGCCGCTGCGCCAGCCGGTGTTCGCGGTGCTCTGGGCCGCCACCGTGCTGGGCAATGTCGGCAGCTTCATGCGCGACGTGGCCAGCTCCTGGCTGGTGACCGACCTGTCGGCCAGCCCGACGGCGGTGGCGCTGATCCAGACGGCGGCCACGCTGCCGGTGTTCCTGCTCGCCATTCCGGCGGGCGTGCTGTCGGACATCCTCGACCGGCGGCGCTTCCTCATCTTCGTGCAACTGGTGCTGGCGGCGGTGAGCGGCACGCTGCTGGTGCTCTCGCACACCGGTGCGCTCACGGTCGAATACCTGATCGCGCTGACTTTCGTGGGCGGCATCGGCGCGGCGCTGATGGGGCCGACCTGGCAGTCCATCGTGCCGGAGCTGGTGCCGCGTGCCGACCTGAAGGGCGCGGTGGCGCTGAACTCGCTGGGCATCAACATTGCGCGTTCCATCGGGCCGGCGGCGGGCGGGCTGATCCTTGCGAGCTTCGGCGCGGCGGCCACCTACGGCGTCGACGTGCTGAGCTATGTGTTCGTGATCGCGGCGCTGCTGTGGTGGAAGCGCCCGGCGCCGGCGGACAGCGGGCTGTCGGAAAACTTCCTCGGTGCCTTCCGCGCCGGCCTGCGCTACACGCGTGCCAGCAAGGAGCTGCATGTGGTGCTGCTGCGCGCGGCGGTGTTCTTCCTGTTCGCCAGTTCGGTGTGGGCGCTGCTGCCGCTGGTGGCGCGCCAGATGCTGGGCGGCAGCGCGGGCTTCTACGGCGTGCTGCTCGGCGCGGTGGGTGCGGGCGCCATCGGCGGCGCGCTGGTGATGCCGCGCCTGCGCGCCCGGCTCGACGCCGACGGCATGCTGCTGCTGGCCGCGTTGCTCACGGCCGCCGTCATGGGCAGCCTGGTCTTCGCGCCGCCGAAGTGGCTGGCGGTGCTGCTGCTGTTGGTGCTGGGCCTGGGCTGGATCATTGCGCTGACCACGCTCAACGGCGTAGCCCAGTCGATCCTGCCGAACTGGGTGCGCGGACGCGGGCTGGCGGTGTACCTCACGGTGTTCAACGGCGCGATGGCGGCCGGCAGCCTGGGCTGGGGCCTGGTGGCGCAGCAGATCGGCGTGCCGGCCACGCTGGTGGCGGGAGCCGTGGGGCTTGTTGTGGTCGGGCTGGTGTTTCACCGGGTGCGGCTGCCGGCCGGCGAGGCCGACCTGCAGGCATCGAACCACTGGCCCGAGCCGCTGCTCGCCGAACCGGTGGCGCACGACCGCGGGCCGGTGATGATCCAGATCGAGTACCGCATCCGCAAGGACGACCGCCCGGCCTTCCTGCAGGCGATGAAGCGCCTGTCTCTTGAACGCCGCCGCGACGGCGCCTACGCTTGGGGCCTGCACGAGCACACGGTCGACGGGGAGCGGGTGATCGAGTGGTTCCTCGTCGAATCGTGGGCGGAGCATCTGCGCCAGCACCACCGGGTGTCGCAGGCCGACGCCGACCTGCAGGGCGAAGCGCTGCGCTTTCACATCGGGCCGGGCAAGCCCGAGGTGCATCACTTTCTTGCGATCTGATTTCCCTTCGTTCCTTCCTTCGTTCATTCACTCCACTGGAAAAACCATGACCACACTCACACTGCGCGACGGCACCGAGCTCTATTACAAGGACTGGGGCTCGGGTCAGCCCATTCTCTTCAGCCACGGTTGGCCGCTCAGCGCCGACATGTGGGACGCCCAGATGCTGTTCTTCGCCGAGCGCGGCTACCGCACCATCGCATTCGACCGCCGCGGCTTCGGCCGTTCGAGCCAGCCGTGGACAGGCTACGACTACGACACCTTCGCCGACGACATTTCCGAGCTGATCGAGAAGCTCGACCTCAAGGACGTGATCCTTGCGGGCTTCTCGATGGGCGGCGGCGACGTGACGCGCTACATCGCGCGCAAGGGCAGTGCGCGCGTGGCCAGGCTGGCGCTCATCAGCGCCGTGACGCCGCTGTTCATGAAGACGGCCGACCACCCCGTGGGCCCCGACGCCTCGCTGTTCGCAGGCATCCGCGCCGGGCTGGCGGCCGATCGTCCGCAGTTTCTCGACGACTTCAGCACGGTCTTCTACGGCACCAACCGCCCCGGTGCCAAGGTGTCGCAGGGCGTCTTCAAGCAGACGCTGCAGATTGCGCTGCAGGCCTCGATCAAGGCCACCATCGACTGCGTGACCGCGTTCTCGGAAACCGACTTCCGCCCCGACATGGCGAAGATCGACGTGCCCACGCTCGTGATCCACGGCGACGACGACCAGGTCGTGCCCTTCGAGGCCACCGGCAAGCTCGCGGCAGAAATGATCAAGGGCAGCCAGCTCAAGGTCTATGCCGGTGCGCCGCACGCCACCTGCAACACCCACGCCGATCAGGTCAATGCCGACCTGCTGGCGTTCATCCAGGCCTGATCGCTCCAATCTTCATGACCACGCTTCCTTCCTCCGGCGTCCAGGACAATCCGTCGAAGCACCGTTTCGAGTTCGCATCGCAAGGCGAACGCGCGGTCGCGATCTACACCCTGGCGGGCGATGTCATCACTTTCGTCCACACCCTGGTGCCCGAGGCGCTGCAAGGGCAGGGCGTCGCCAGGCAACTCGTGCTCGCGGGCCTGGCCTCGGCGCGCGAGCGGGGCCTGCGCGTCGTTCCCCAGTGCCCCGTGTTCGCCGCCTACATGCGCGCGCACCCCGAGACGCACGACCTGCTGGCCGACGAAGGCCGCGCGCTGCTGGGCCTCTGAGGCTGCCGGCACATCGCCCCTGGCGACCGGCGGATGGGCCCGCGGTCGTCAGGGGCGGTGCCGGTGGCGATAATCCTGCAATGCGAATCCGCTTTACCAAGATGCAGGGAGCCGGCAACGATTTCGTCGTGCTGGACGAAACGCGCGGCACGCTGGGCCTCAGCGCCGCGCAATACCGCTTTCTGGCCGACCGCCATTTCGGCGTCGGCGCCGACCAGATCCTCACCGTGCGGCCTTCGCCGGCCGAGGGGGTCGATTTCCAATACGTGATCCACAACGCCGACGGCGGCGAAGTGGAGCAGTGCGGCAACGGCGCGCGCTGCTTCATGCGCTTTGTCAGCGAACACAAGCTGACCGACAAGACCGAAGTGCGCGTGCAGACGCTGGCCGGCGTGATCGCGCCGCGCATGGGCGCCGACGGCCGCGTGACCGTCGACATGGGCGCCCCGGTCTTCGAGACCGAGCGCGTGCCCTTCGACACCGCCGGGCTCGATCCGCAGCCCGAGGGGGCGTGGCAGAAATGGCACCTCGCGCTCGGCACGCGCGCCGGCAGCGCTATCGTTTCGGTAGCGGTGCTGTCGATGGGCAACCCGCACGCGGTGCAGGTGGTCGACAACGTCGATACCGCCCCCGTGGCCGAGCAGGGCCCGCAGATCGAGCACCACCCGCGTTTTCCGCAGCGGGTGAACGCGGGCTTCATGCAGGTTGTCGACCGCACGCACATCAAGCTGCGCGTGTTCGAGCGCGGCGCCGGCGAAACGCTGGCCTGCGGCACCGGCGCCTGCGCGGCGGTGGTGGCGGGCATTCGCCTGGGGCTGCTGGAGCGCCGGGTCGACGTGCAGACGCACGGCGGCGTCCTCACGATCGAATGGCAGGGCGAGGGCCAGCCGGTGCTGATGACCGGGCCGGCCACCACGGTGTTCGAGGGCGACATCGAAGTACCCGACACGGTGGATCTGCCATGACCGCTTTCACGAACAACAACGACGCCAACAACGCCATGAACCCGATCACCGAAGACGACATCGCCAACTACCTGGCGAACACGCCCGACTTCTTCGAGCGCCATGCCCAGCTGCTGGCGCAGGTGCAGCTCACCAGCCCGCACGGCAGCCGCGCCGTGAGCCTGCAGGAGCGCCAGGCCGAGATGCTGCGCGAAAAAATCAAGGCGCTGGAGCATCGCCTGATGGACATGGTGCGCCACGGCACCGAGAACGTCGTCATCGCAGACCGCCTGCAGCGCTGGACCAGCGGCCTTTTGACCACGCGCGACCCGCGCAGCCTGCCGTACCGCATCGCGGTCGACCTGCAGTCGCTGTTCCTGGTGCCGCAGACGGCCATCAAGGTGTGGGACTGCAGCAGCGAATACCTCAACGAGGCCTATGCCCAGTGGGTGAGCGACGACGTGAAGGCGCTGGCCACCTCGCTGACCTCGCCGTACTGCGGCCTGAACTCGGGCTTCGAGGCGGCGAGCTGGCTGCCGGAGCCGCAGTCGGCCATGTCGATCGCGCTGATTCCGCTGCGCCCCGACGCCGAGTCGCCGGCCTTCGGCATGCTGGTGCTGGCGTCGCCCGACGCGCAGCGCTTCAACGCCGAGATGGGCACCGACTTCCTCGAGCGCATCGCCGAGCTGGCGTCGGGCGGGCTGTCGCGGCTGCGTCCTTGAGCCGCCCGCGCTGGCTGCGGCGGCCCTGGCAGGTCCTGCTGTTCGGTGGGCTGCTGGCCGGTGTGCTGGCCTACGCGGCCATCGGCGCATTCATCTGGCGGCATGCCGAAGCGTTGCTGGCGAACCCGCCGCAGCATGCGGCCGATGCCGCCCTGGTGCTCGGCAGCCGCGCCTATCTGGACGGCAAGCCGCACCCCTGCCTGTCGGGGCGGGTCGACACGGCGGTGGCAATGGCCAAAACCGGCCTCGTGAAGCAGCTCGCCTTCTCGGGCGGCGTGGATTCCGAAGACGGCCGCACCGAAGCCATCGCGATGCGCGAGCGCGCCCAGGCCGATGGCTACGCCGGGCCGATGCTGCTGGAGCAGGCTTCCACTTCCACCCGGCTGAATCTTTCGCTGTCGCGCCCGCTGCTGGAAGCGGCCGGCGTGCGCAGCGTGGTCATCGTGTCGGAGCCGTTCCACATGTGGCGCATCGAGCGCCTGGTGAAGATGAGCGGCTTCGACCGCCGCTTCGACGTGCAGTACGCGGCGGCGCCCACCTCCTGCTGGAACGCGCTGGGGCCGTTTTCGAAGGGCGCGTTGCGCGAGCCGGCGGCCATCGTGAACAATGTCTTCCGTGGCTTCCTCTTCTGAGCCTTCCGGGCCCGCGACGCCGGCCGTTTCCGCAGCCTCCGGCTGGGTCGAAAAATACCTCGAGCATGTGCGCGTCGAGCGCCGGCTCGCGGCGCGCACGGTCGAGCTTTACGCTTTTCACCTGAAGTCGCTGACCGACCATGCCGCCGAGGCGAAGCTGTCGCTGGACCATGTGCAGACCGCCCACATCCGCCGCTGGATGGCGCAGCTGCACGCCGCCGGGCGCGAGCCGCGCGGCATTGCGCTGGTGCTGTCGTGCTGGCGCAGCTTCTATCGCTGGCTGGGCCATGAAGGGCTGGTCGGCTTCAACCCGGTGCAGGACGTGCATGCGCCCAAGGCCGGCAAGCCCTTGCCCAAGGCGCTGGGCGTGGACGACGCGGTGCGCCTGGCCGAGCTCTACGACCCCGAGGCCGACCCCTGGACCGAGGCGCGCGACAGCGCCATCGTCGAAATGCTCTACGGCTGCGGCCTGCGCGTGAGCGAGCTCACGGGGCTCGACGCCCAGGCGAGCAGCAGCGCGCGGGGCTGGGTCGACCTCGACGCGGGCGACGCCAACGTGCTCGGCAAGGGCAGCAAGCGCCGCATCGTGCCGATGGGCAGCAAGGCGTCCGAGGCGGTGCGCGACTGGCTCGCGGTGCGCGGCGACTGCGCCGCGCTGGCCACCTCGCACCTGCGCGACCCGCGGGCGGCGGCCGCGCTCTTCATCAGCGCCAAGGGCGTGCGGATGTCGTCGCAGGCGGTGTGGAAGCTGCTGCGCGAGCGCAGCCTCAAGGCCGGCCTCGCGGCGCCGGTGCATCCGCACATGCTGCGGCACTCCTTCGCGAGCCATGTGCTGCAGTCCAGCAGCGACCTGCGCGCGGTGCAGGAGCTGCTGGGCCACGCCAGCATCTCGACCACGCAGGTCTATACGCGGCTGGATTTCCAGCACCTGGCCAAGGTGTACGACGCGGCGCATCCGCGTGCGAAGGCCAAGCCAGAGAACGACAAATAAGTAAAGCAAGCAACCAACAATGAAAACCCTTCGCCTCAAACCCGGCAAAGAGCGCTCGATGCAGCGCCGCCACCCCTGGGTCTTCGAATCCGCCATCGCGCGCGGCGGTGCCGACTCCGGCGAAACGGTGCGCGTCGAGTCGCACGACGGGGCTTTCCTGGCATGGGCCGCCTTCAGCCCGGCCTCGAAGATCCGGGCACGGGCCTGGAGTTTTGTCGAAACGCAGCGCATCGATGCTGCGTTCCTCGCATCGGTGTGCGCCCGCGCGGTGGCCGCGCGCGGCCTGTTCGACCTGCAGAGCGACGGCGTGCGAGTGGTGCACGGCGAGGCCGACGGCCTGCCGGGGCTGATCGTCGACCGCTATGGCGACACGCTGGTGGCGCAGTTTCTTTCGGCCGGTGTCGAGCGCTGGAAAGACGTGCTGGCCGACGCGCTGCTCAAGGCCACGGGCCTCGCCAAGCTCTACGAGCGCTCCGACGCGAGCGGCCGCGAGCGCGAGGGCCTGAAGCCCGTCACCGGCTGGCTGCGTGGCGACGGGCCGACCGAAATCGTCATTCGCGAGCACGGCTGGAAGCTGTCGCTCGACATCGCGACCGGTCACAAGACCGGCTTCTACCTCGACCAACGCGACAGCCGCCAGCGCTTTGCCGAGCTGGCGCAGCACCGGCGCTTCCGGCGCGTGCTGAATTGCTTCTGCTACACGGGCGGCTTCACGGTCGCGGCGCTCGCGGGTCTGAAGGCCGCCAACGCGCTGCAGGGCGCGCAACTGGTGTCGGTCGATTCGTCGCTGCCGGCGCTGGAGCGCGCGCGCGGCCACCTGGCGCTGAACGGCTTCGAGGGGCAGGGCATAGAGGCCGAATTCCTCGACGCCAACGTGAACACGGTGCTGCGCGAGTTCATCGACCAGGGGCGCACCTTCGACGCCATCGTGCTCGATCCGCCCAAGTTCGCGCCCACGGCGGCGCATGCCGAGCGCGCGGCGCGGGCCTACAAGGACATCAACCGCCTCGCGCTCAAGCTGCTGGAGCCGGGCGGGGTGCTGCTCACTTTCTCGTGCTCGGGCGGCATCAGCGCCGACCTGTTCCACAAGATCGTGGCCTCGGCCGGGATCGACGCCGGCGTGGACGGCTACATCGCCGAGCGGCTGGGCGCGGCGCCCGACCACCCGATGACCATCGAGTTCCCGGAAGGGGAGTACCTGAAGGGCCTGGTGGTGGTCCGGAAACCGGCTTGACCCTGCCGGCAACGCAACTCAGTGGCATTGGCTAAACTGCCGGCCAAGTCTTTTTTCGCCCCTTTTTTCCTGTTTTCCGCTTCCGGAGCACTCCCCACATGGCCCTCATTCCCGCGACCATCCTCACCGGCTTTCTCGGCTCGGGCAAAACCACGCTGCTCAAGCGCATCCTGACCGAGGCCCACGGCCAGAAGATCGCGGTCATCGAGAACGAGTTCGGCGAGGAGAACATCGACAGCGACATCCTTGTCACGGAGTCGAAGGAGCAGATCGTGCAGATGAGCAACGGCTGCGTCTGCTGCACCATCCGCGAAGACCTGCGCGAGGCGCTGCAACTGCTGGCCGCCAAGAAGCGCCAGGGCCTGCTGGACTTCGACCGCGTGGTGATCGAGACCACGGGTCTTGCCGACCCGGGCCCGGTGGCGCAGACCTTCTTCATGGACGACGAGATCGCAGAGAGCTACCTGCTCGACTCGATCCTCACGCTGGTGGACGCCAAGCACGCGCCGCAGCAGCTCAACGACCGCCAGGAAGCGCGCCGCCAGGTGGGCTTTGCCGACCAGATCTTCATCAGCAAGAGCGAGCTGGTGTCGGCCGAGGAGACCGAGGCGCTGATTCACCGCCTGAAGCACATGAACCCGCGCGCGCCGCAGCAGAAGGCGCATTTCGGCGACGTGCCGCTGAAAGACATCTTCGACCTGCGCGGCTTCAACCTGAACGCCAAGCTGGACATCGACCCCGACTTCCTCAAGGAAGACGACCACGACCATCACGACCATGACCACGCGCATGGCGAGCACTGCGACCACCCCTCGCACAAGCACGAAGGCGGCCACGGCCACCATCACCACACGGACGACGACGTCAAGAGCTTCGTCTACAAGGCCGACCGCGCCTTCGACCCGGCCAAGCTGGAAGACTTCCTGGGCGCGATCGTCAACATCTACGGCCCGCGCATGCTGCGCTACAAGGGCGTGCTGAACATGAAGGGCACCGAGCGCAAGGTGATCTTCCAGGGCGTGCACCAGCTCATGGGCAGCGACCTGGGCCCGGAATGGGGCAAGGACGAAGCGCGCCAGAGCCGCATGGTGTTCATCGGCATCGAGCTGCCGCGCGAAATTCTGGAGCAGGGCCTGGAGCAGTGCCTGGTCTGAGTCCCTGACTTGCTCTTTCCCCCGCTGGGGGAAGGTCGGGATGGGGGCAGGCCTGCGAACAGGCGCCATGCTTTTCGGGAGGCCGTCGTGCCCCCACCCCGCCCTCCCCCAGCGGGGGAGGGAGACATACCCTGCTACTTGCCCAGCCCGCCCAGCGGCTTGCCGTTGACCTTCAGGTTGCCGTCGCTGAACTCGACCTGAGCGGTCACGTCGTCGCCGTCGCGCTTCACGAAGCCGCTCTGCTCGCCTTGGGTGACCAGCAGCGCCACCGTTTCGGGCGGGGGCGTCTGGCCGCTCTCGGCGCCGGTTTCGGCCAGTTTCTCGAGCCATTGCATCGGCAGGCGTGCATTGGCCTTGAGCACGCCGCGCTTGAGCAGCAGCGCGGTGCCGGGCGACTGCAGGTCTTCGTCGGTCACGCCGGCCATGCTGACCGAGTAGCTGAGTTCGGCGCGCTTGCCGTCGATCTCGACCAGCATCTTGTCGATGCCGGCTTCGGGGCCGTACTTGGCCATGGCCTTGAGGTCCGGCGCGAGCTGGTCGGCCAGGGCGCTCATGGCGGCCTGGGAGGCCTTGCTGCCGCCCTTGCCGCAGCCGTTGGCGGCGCTGGACTGGATCCAGGCGTCGGCCAGCTTCTTGTAGCCGGCGGCATGGATGCGGCGGGCGCCGCTGGTCAGCTCGAACTTGTCGATCTTGGTGGCGCCGATCTTGCCGGCGCCCTTGAGGGTGCCTTCGGACGCGTAGAGGCCGTCCTTGATGCTGGCACCGCCCACCAGGTCGATGCCCTGCAGCAGCACGGTCGGCAGCGGCTTGCGCGGCGTGTCGTCGTCGCCCGCGCTCGCGCCCAGGCCCTTGGGGGCGGCGAATTCCAGCGTGTCGAGGCGGCCTTCGGTCTTGCCAGTGGCCAGGAACCAGCCGGCGCTGCTGTCCATGTCGGCCTTGGCCGTGAGCTTGCCCATCTTCATGGTCAGGCCGGTGCGGGTGTCGTTGAGGTCGAAGCCGGGCATCGTCAGGTCGTAGCGCACCTGGGTGCGCGCGGCGTTCACGTCCATGCGCAGCTGCGCGCCCTGCCATGTCATCTGGCCCTTGCCTTCTTCGGCGAGCTTGGCGGGCGCCACCGTCAGGTCGCTGGTGAAGGCGCCGCTGAAGGCGACCTTGGTGTGGGCGGAGAGCGGCTTGGCCTCGCCGAACAGCTTCTTCGCATCGGCCTGGGTCTTGGCGTCGAGCACCAGTTCGCTGTCGATGGTGGCCGCTGCCAGGGTACCGCCGGCCAGCGGGCCGTGGTGGATGGTGTCGCGGATGGTGAAGCGCAGCGGCTTGGCGGGCGCGGCGTCGGCTTCTTCTTCCGGCTCTTCATCCGCGTCCTTGTCGGCTTCCTCCCCGGCCGCGGGTTTCTGCGCGGCGGCGGTGGCGTCGGGCGCGCAGCCGATCTCGAGCGTCACCGTGCTCACGGCGCCGAGGAAGCCGCGGTCGTAGTTGCGCTCGACCACGCGCACCAGCGCGGTCTGCTTCGGAAGTTCGTCGAATGCGGTGTCGTAACGCGACTTGACCTGCGACCCGGCCCACCAGGTGCTGCCCCCGTAGGCCACCGCGATGGCTGCGGCCAGGACGCCCAATACTGCTGCTTTCTTGCTCAAGGCTTGCTTTCTTTTGTCGAATGATCGGATGGCCCGCACCGCCAAAAGGGCAATGGCGGGCTTGCGTCACCCTCTCCAGTGACGCCGCGCGATGCTAATGGACGCGGCCGGCACCCGGACACATCGCCCGCGCTTTCGAGTTCTCTATACAATCGCGCGCCTGTTCCGGCAGCCATACCCCGTCCAAGCGGACAGGATGTGACTTCCGGCACGGGGCGCCGCACGTTTCTGGTGGGCTTTCGGGGGTATAACCCCGGGGTTCGCCGTTGGCGAGCACCCCGACAACGTGGAGCCCGCGCGGCCTGAAAGCCGCAACCGGCTCCCATGGGAGGAGACACCCAGTGAAAGCGCGTTCCAGTTCGATCAAGGAGCCAGTCACCGTGAAGAAACCCGCCGCCAAGGCCACGCCAGCAACCAAGCCCGCCGCAAAGAAGGTGGCGGCTGCGAAGCAGGCTGCACCTGCGGCAAAAAAGGTTTCCGCCGCAGTGCCGGGCCCCACGGCGAAAGAGAAAAGCGCGCCGCCCAAAAAGACCGCGGCAGCACCGGCCAAGGCCGAGACCGCTGCCAAGAAATCCGCCAAGCCTGCAACTGCCGCAACCAAGAACGCAGGCGCGGGTCCATCGTCATCCAAACCCGTCGGCCGCCCTGCTGCCGTTCCTTCTGCTTCCCCGATCCCCATGAAAAAAACGGCTGCCGCCTCCACTTCCGCCCCGGCGACACCCTCGATTCCCGCTCAAACCGCCACGCCCGCACCCGCAGCGCGTGGTGGCCGCGTGTCCCGGCTGTCGCAACTGACCGTTCCCTCGATGCCGCAATCGGTGGCATCGACCGCTGCCAAGTCCAGCTTCTCGCAGGCACCCTCCAATGCGCTGGTGCCGCCGCCGCCCCTGGCCGTGAAGAAGGACCCGAAGCTGGTCAACAACTGGAAGACCAAGACCGCCAACGAGCTGAGCGATGCCGAAGTCATCGCCATGCCCGACGACGAGTACATGAACGAAAAGCAGATGGCGTTCTTCCGCCTGAAGCTCGAAGAACTCAAGCGCGGCATCCTCGAGAACGCCGGCGAGACCACCGAGCACCTGCGTGAAGACACCGTGGTCGTGCCCGACCCGGCCGACCGCGCCACCATCGAGGAAGAACACGCCCTCGAGCTGCGCACCCGCGACCGCGAGCGCAAGCTGCTCAAGAAGATCGAGCAGTCGATCCAGCGCATCGACGCCGGCGACTACGGCTACTGCGACGAAACCGGCGAACCCATCGGCGTGGGCCGCCTGCTCGCCCGCCCGACGGCCACGCTGTCGCTCGAAGCGCAGCAGCGCCGGGAACTCAAGCAGAAGATGTTCGGGGATTGATCGGGAAGAAGGTCGCAAGAACCCCCGTCTGCAAGCTTTCGTCGAATGGCAAAGGAAGAGTCGGGCCGCCTTTTTTCCAAGGTGGCCAAGTTTGTCCGCAATCCGCTGAAGGATTGGTCGGAGCTGGATGAGCCCGCCCCGTCGGACTCCTCGCTGCCCGAGCAGGCCTACAACCGGGAAATGCTCAAGGAGATGATCGAGCGGCGCCAGCGCAACGACTTCGTGCGCCGCCGCGAGTTCGACATGCTTCGCAAGCTGCGCCAGCGCGAGGCCGCCGCCCACGCCTTCGACCCGACCGTCACGCCCTCGTCGTTCAACCTCAACAGCTCTTCGGAAAAGCTCGAAGGCCGCGCGCTCACGCTCAAGAAGATCGACGAGATCGAGCAGCAGATGTCGCAGCAGTGGTGGAAGGGGCGCGGCCCGAACGGCGAAGCGCTGGTCAATCCGCCGCCCGACGCCGGCGCCGAGACCCTGCCGCCCGTCGGTTCCGACGCGCCCGATACGCAGACCGACCGGCCTCACAGCGTGAGCCCGCCCGCCGCCGCGGCTGCCGCGGCCGGGGAAGCACCGATGGCCGCTGGCGCGACTCCGATGCCCGTGTCGCGACTGGCGCACGACGGCGCGCTCGAAGAAGCCGTCATCCGTTTCGCGCATGGCGACGACACCGGCGCCGAAGCCATCCTGCTGCAGGCCCTGGCCTCCGAGAGCGCCGCCGCGACCGAAGCCGAAGGCAGCCCCGCCGCCGAGCGCGACGACAGCCGCTGGCGTGCCCTGTTCGACCTGTATCGCGCGACCGGCGATGCCGCCAAGTTCGCGGCCGCGCGCATGCGCTATGCGCAGCGCATGCGGCGCATGGGGCCCGACTGGGTCTCGCTCGAAGAGCTGGCCCGCAGCGTCAAGGCCGTAACCGCCAGCGAGGAGGCCGGCGCGGCCTCCGAAGGCCCGTCTCAGGCCGATTGGGTCTCGCCCGCGCACCTGGCGCGCGAAGGCCTGGTGGAACTCACGCGTGCGCTGTCGAAGGCCGGCTCGGTCTGGACGCTCGACTGGCGTGCCCTGGCAGCCATCGGTGCCGACGCGGCCGCCCCGCTGCGGGTGCTGTTCACCCACTGGTCCGATTCGCCGGTGCAGCTGCGCTTCATGGGTTCGGCCCAGTTGCTGGCCGTGCTGTCCGAGGCCGCGCCCAACAACGACCGCAGCACCGAAGACGTCTGGTGGCAGCTGCACCTGGCGGCGCTGCGCATGATGCACCTGCCCGACGACTTCGAGCTGGTGGCGCTCAACTACTGCATCACCTACGAGGTGTCGCCGCCCTCGTGGCAAGACCCGCGCGGGGAGTGCACCTCGCTGGCCGCGCCGCCGGCGAGCCGTCCCAGCTCGGTGTGGTCGCTGCTGTCGGTCGGCGGCGATTCCGAGAGCTTTCCGTCCACCGACAGCGGTTTTGCCGCGCTGGCGGGCGACCTGCGGGGCGAATCCCTGTCGAGCTGGCAGCGGCTGGACAACGACCTGCGCCACACCACGGCGCCGGTCATTTCGTGCGCCGCGCTGCTGCGCATGGACCTGGCCGCCGCCGGCACGCTGCTGAGCTGGGTGCGCACGCGGGACGCCAACGGCGAGCGGGTGCAGTTCGTCGATGCGCACCGGCTGATCGGCGCGCTGTTCACGCTGGTAGGTATTACCGATCACGCCACGGTCGCGCTTAGGAAAAACTAAGGCGCCGGGCGGCCTTGCCGCGGGTTGCATTGCCCCGGGCCATCCCCAGATGGCTTCGATGGAACAGTTTCACGGCACCACCATCGTGAGCGTGCGCCGCAAGACCCCCCAAGGCGATCAGGTCGCCATCGGCGGGGACGGGCAGGTCACTCTCGGCAATATCGTCATCAAGGGCACGGCGCGCAAAGTGCGCCGGCTCTATCACGGCAAGGTGCTGGCAGGTTTTGCCGGCGCCACCGCCGACGCCTTCACGCTCTTCGAGCGCTTCGAGGCCAAGCTCGAAAAGCACCAGGGGCACCTGACCCGCGCGGCCGTCGAGCTCACCAAGGACTGGCGCACCGACCGCGTGCTGCGCAAGCTCGAGGCCATGCTGGCCGTGGCCGACGCCACCACCTCGCTCATCATCACCGGCAACGGTGACGTGCTGGAGCCCGAGGACGGCGTGATCGCCATCGGTTCCGGCGGCGCCTATGCCCAGTCGGCCGCCAAGGCGCTGATCGAGAACACCGAGCTTTCGGCCGAGCAGATCGTGCGCAAATCGCTGTCGATCGCCGGAGAAATCTGCATTTACACGAACATGAACCACACCGTGGAAGCGCTCTGACCATGTCCATGACCCCCCAGGAAATCGTCTCCGAGCTGGACAACCACATCGTCGGCCAGCCCGCCGCCAAGCGCGCCGTGGCCATTGCCCTGCGCAACCGCTGGCGCCGCCAGCAGGTCGACGACAAGCTGCGCCACGAGATCACGCCCAAGAACATCCTCATGATCGGCCCCACGGGCGTGGGCAAGACCGAGATCGCGCGCCGCCTCGCGCGGCTGGCCGACGCGCCCTTCATCAAGGTCGAGGCCACCAAGTTCACTGAGGTGGGCTACGTGGGCAAGGACGTCGATTCGATCATTCGCGACCTCGCCGAGATCGCCGTCAAGCAGACGCGCGAATCCGAAAGCGCCAAGGTGCGCGCGCGTGCCGAGGATGCCGCCGAAGAGCGAATCCTCGACGTGCTGCTGCCCCCGGCGCGCGGTGCCGACGGCGCACCTCCGGCGCTCGACGCGCCCAATCCCACGCGCCAGGCCTTCCGCAAGAAGCTGCGCGAGCATCAGCTCGACGACAAGGAAATCGAGCTCGACCTCGCCGAGACGCGCACGCCGCTGGAAATCATGGGCCCGGCCGGCATGGAGGAAATGACCGAGCAGCTGCGCGGCATGTTCGGCCAGATGGGGCAGGGCAAGCGCAAGACCCGCAAGCTCAAGATCGGCGAGGCCATGCGCCTGCTGGTCGACGAAGAGGCCGCCAAGCTGGTCAACGAGGACGAGATCCGCGCCCAGGCCATCACCAACGCCGAGCAGAACGGCATCGTCTTCATCGACGAGATCGACAAGGTCGCCACGCGCAGCGAAGCGCAGGGCTCCGACGTGTCGCGCCAGGGCGTTCAGCGCGACCTGCTGCCGCTGGTGGAAGGCACGGCCGTCACCACCAAGTACGGCGTGGTGCGCACCGACCACATGCTTTTCATCGCGAGCGGCGCGTTCCACCTGAGCAAGCCGAGCGACCTGATTCCCGAGCTGCAGGGGCGCTTTCCGATTCGCGTCGAGCTGCAGTCGCTGTCGGTGTCGGACTTCGAGAGCATCCTCACGCAGACCCGCGCGTCGCTCGTGAAGCAGTACCAGGCGCTGCTGGCCACCGAGGGCGTGACGCTCGACTTCACGCCCGAAGGCGTGAACCGGCTGGCGACCATTGCCTTCGAGGTGAACGAGCGCACCGAGAACATCGGCGCGCGCCGCCTGTCGACCGTGATGGAGCGTCTGCTGGATGAGGTAAGCTTCGACGCGACCCGCCTTGAAGGCCAATCGATCCGCATCGATGCCGCCTACGTCGACCAGCGCCTCGCGGCACTAAGTCACGACGAAGATCTTTCGCGCTTCATCCTCTGAAGCTGCCCTTTGGTTCCCCCTGTAACGGGGGAATCCTTCACGCATCACTTTCACTGCGTGAGCTAAGTACTTCATTCTCAACGAAATTCGCCGATTCCACGGATTTGGAATCGGCGCTAAGTCGTTGATTCCATTACAAAAAATACCCCGAACGGCCAGTTGCGCCCCAAGTGTTTCCTGCTACAGTGCAAAAAAGTGCAGTTAAGTGGGAAAAAGTGCGGGTAGTGCCCCCTTCGGGTGCCGCAGCACCTCCCAACACAGGGGTTTCGTGGTCGTGTTTCAAGGCGCTTCATCGCTCAGTCTGGATGCCAAGGGGCGGCTCTCCGTGCCGACCCGGCATCGCGACGTCCTGAGCGCCACGGCAGGCGGCCAGCTCACGATCACCAAGCATCCGCACGGATGCCTGATGGTGTTCCCCCGTCCCGAATGGGAAAAATTCCGCGATCGCATCGCCGAGCTGCCGATGTCGGCGCAGTGGTGGAAGCGCATCTTCCTGGGCAACGCCATGGACGTCGAGATGGACGGCACCGGCCGCATCCTGGTGTCGCCCGAACTGCGCGCGGCCACCGGCATCACGCGCGAGACGCTGCTGCTGGGCATGGGCAACCACTTCGAACTCTGGGACAAGGCCACTTACGAGGCCAAGGAGGCCGAGGCCGCCCAGGGCGAGATGCCGGATGTGTTTCAGGACTTCGCGTTCTGAGGATTCACGTGACTACCCCATGGACTCATACGACCGTCTTGCTGAACGAAGCGGTGGAAGCCCTTCTTTCCGGCAGCACGGCGGCAACCGGCACCTACGTGGACGCCACCTTCGGGCGGGGAGGGCATGCGCGTGCCATCCTCTCCAGGCTGGCGCCGGAAGGCAGGCTGATCGCATTCGACAAGGATGCGGAAGCAGTGGCCGAAGCAGCGCGCATCTCCGATGCGCGTTTTTCTATCCGCCACCAGGGATTCCGCTCGCTGGGCGAACTGCCCGACGCGAGCATCGACGGCTTGCTGATGGATCTGGGCGTGAGCTCGCCCCAGATCGACAACCCGGTGCGCGGTTTCAGTTTTCGTTTCGACGGCCCGCTCGACATGCGCATGGACACCACGCGCGGCGAGAGCGTGGCCGAGTGGCTGGCAACGGCCGAACTCCAGCAGATTGCAGAGGTGATCCGTGACTATGGCGAAGAACGGTTTGCTGTTCAGATTGCAAAGGCGATTGTTGCTCGCCGACAAGAACGGGGCCCAATTTCAACCACCACCGAACTGGCCGAGCTCGTGGCTGGCACGGTCAAAACCCGCGAGCAGGGCCAGAACCCTGCAACGCGCACATTTCAGGCTTTTCGGATTTTCATCAACGCCGAGCTTGAAGAGCTGCAACAGGCGCTAGAAGCGAGCCTTTCCGTGCTGAAGCCCGGCGGACGTCTTGCGGTGATCAGCTTCCACTCGCTGGAAGACCGCATCGTCAAGCAGTTCATCGCCAAGCACTCGAAGGAGGTCTACGACCGCCGCGCGCCCTTTGCCGCCCCCAAGGTGATGAAGCTGAACGCGCTTGAGCGCATCAAGCCATCCCAGGCCGAGGTGAGCGGCAACCCGCGCTCGCGCAGCGCCATCTTGCGCGTCGCCGAACGCACCGAGGCCAACTGACCATGGCCCGGCTTAACCTGTTGCTGCTGCTGGCTGTGATTGCCACGGCGCTGTACCTCGTTCATACGCAGTACCAATCGCGTCAGCTCTACACCGAGCTCGACCGCGTGCAGCAGGAAGCCCGCCGCCTGGAACTGGACCGCGACCGCCTGCAGGTCGAGAAGCGCGCCCAGGCCACGCCGCTGCGCGTCGAGAAGCTCGCCAAGGAGCAGCTGCAAATGCGCACCACCTCGCCGGCCATCACGCAGTACGTGCGGCCCGACGGTTCGGTGATTCCGGCCGTGGCGCCGCTGCCGCCGGCCACGCCCGCGGGCGCCAAGCCGGCCGCGAAGCCCGCGGCCAAACCCGCCACCGCAGCGAGGTCCGCACGATGACCCGCGGCAACCGCAGCGTGCGCTACACCACCAGCCCCTTGCTCGCGAGCAAGACGCCGGTGTGGCGCAGCAAGTTCATCGTCGCCGGCATCGCGCTCGGCTTCGTCATGCTGGCGGGCCGGGCTGCGTACGTGCAGGTGCTCAACAACAGCTTCTTCCAGCGGCAGGGCGAAGTGCGCTTCGCGCGCACGCTCGAAATGCCGGCCAACCGCGGCCGCATCCTCGACCGCAACGGACTCATCCTCGCCTCCAGCGTGGTGGCGCCCAGCATCTGGGCCATTCCCGAGGACATCGAGCGCGACGACCCCGAGGTGCGCGCCAAGCTCAAGCAGGTGGCCAAGCTGCTCGAGATGCCGCAGAAGGACTTCGACAAGAAGCTGGAAGACGAGGACAAGACCTTCGTCTGGATCAAGCGCCAGGTCGACGAGCCCATCGCCAAGCAGATCGCGGCCATGAACCTCAAAGGCATCTACCAGCGCAAGGAATACAAGCGCCAGTACCCCGAGGGCGAGGCCGCCGCGCACGTGGTGGGCTTCACCAACGTGGAAGACAGCGGCCAGGAAGGCATCGAGCTCGCGTTCAACAAGGAACTGGCGGGCAAGACCGGCTCGCGCCGCGTCATCAAGGACCGGCTGGGCCGCGTGGTCGAGGGCGTGGGCGAACTGGTGCCGCCGCTGGACGGCCAGGACATCCAGCTCAGCGTCGACAGCAAGGTGCAGTTCTTCGCCTACCAGAAGCTGCGCGACGCGGTGATCGCCCGCAAGGCCAAGGCCGGCAGCGTGGTGGTCCTCGACTCCACCACCGGCGAAGTGCTGGCGCTGGCCAACTACCCGAGCTACGTGCCCGACAAGCGCCAGAACCTCACCGGCGAGCAACTGCGCAACCGCGCGCTCACCGACACCTTCGAGCCCGGCTCGACCATGAAGCCCATCACGGTCGGCATGGCGCTGGAAGCCGGCCGCGTGAAGCCGTCGACGGTGATCGACACCGCGCCCGGCCGCTACCAGATCGGCGGCTTCACCATCAGCGACACCCACAACTACGGTTCGCTGACGGTCGAGGGCGTGATCCAGAAGTCGAGCAACGTGGGCGCGCTCAAGATCGCCCAGAAGATGACCCCGCACGAGATGTGGGACACCTACACCGCGCTCGGCTACGGTCAGAAGCCGCAGATCCAGTTCCCCGGCGCCGTGACCGGCCGGCTGCGTCCGTGGAAGACCTGGAAGCCGGTCGAACAGGCCACCATGGCCTACGGCTACGGCCTGTCGGCATCGCTGTTCCAAATGGCGCATTCGTACACCTCGTTCGCGCACGACGGCTCGCTCATCCCGGTCACCATTCTCAAGAACTCCGAGCCGCCGACCGGCGTGCGGGTGTTCTCGCCGTCGAACGCGCTGGCTGTTCGCAAGATGCTGCAGATGGCCGCCGGCCCCGGCGGCACCGGCACGCGCGCTCAGACCGTGGGCTACTCGGTCGGCGGCAAGTCGGGCACGGCCCACAAGCAGGTTGGCAAGGGTTACGCGAGTAACAAATATCGTGCGTGGTTCACCGGCATGGCGCCGATCGAGAAGCCGCGCATCATCGTCGCCGTGATGATCGACGAGCCCACCGACGGCCAGTACTTCGGCGGCCTGGCAGCGGCTCCCGTGTTCAGCGAAGTCGTGCAGCAGACCCTGCGCATGATGAACGTACCGCCCGATCTGGCGGTCAAACCGCTTGTGATGACGCAAGGCGTCGACGAGAGCTTCTGAACATGCTGACCTTCACTTCCCCCCAACTGGTGGCCGCCTGGCTCAAGGAGCGCGCGCCGCAGGCCGCCATGCATGCCGACAGCCGTGCCGTGGGCGCGGGCGACATCTTCGTCGCCTGGCCGGGCGCGGCCACCGACGGCCGCAAGCATGTGGCGTCCGCGCTGGCGCAGGGCGCCGCGGTCTGCCTGGTCGAGCACGAAGGCGTCGAGCCCTTCGGCTTCGACGGTGACGAGCGCATCGTGAGCTACCCCGGCCTCAAGGCCGCCACCGGGCCGATCGCCTCGGCCTTCTACGACAACCCCTCGGCGCTGCTCGACGTGCTGGCCGTGACCGGCACCAACGGCAAGACCTCCACCGCCTGGTGGCTGGCCGAATCGCTCTCCACGCTGCGCGCGGCTGGCGGCGTGCGCGTGATGAAGCCCGACGGCACCATGCAGCGCGACGCGCCGTCGCCCTGCGCAGTGATGGGCACGCTCGGCGTCGGCGTGCCGCCCGAGCTGACCTACACCGGCCTGACCACGCCCGACCCCGTGATGATGCAGCGCGAGCTGCGCTCGCTGGTCGAGCGCGGCTTCGGTGCCTGCGCCATCGAGGCTTCGTCCATCGGCATCGCCGAGCGCCGGCTCGACGGCGCGCAGATCGCGGTGGCCGTGTTCACCAACTTCACGCAGGACCACCTCGACTACCACGGCAGCATGGACGCCTACTGGCAGGCCAAGGCCGAGCTGTTCCGCTGGCCCGGCCTGCGCGCGGCGGTGATCAACATCGACGACACGCACGGCGCCAGCCTGTGCGCGAACCTGATCGACGCCGGCATCGGCGCGCTCGACGTCTGGACCGTCTCGGCCGGCGGCAAGCCGGCACGCCTCGTGGCACGCGACATCGGCTACGACGCGCAGGGCCTGCAGTTCTCGGTGGCCGAACACGGCACCGCGGCCGTGGAGCGCCTGTCGACCGGCCTGATCGGCCAGTACAACGTGGCCAACCTGCTGGGCGTGCTCGGCACCCTGCGCGCGCTGGGCCTCACGCTGGCCCAGGCCGCGGCCGCCTGCGCCAATCTCACCAGCGTGCCGGGCCGCATGGACCGCGCCGGCACCGGCGACGGTGCGCCGCTGGCCGTGGTCGACTACGCCCACACGCCCGACGCCCTCGACAAGGCCCTGATCGGCCTGCGTCCGCTCGCCCAGCAGCGCGGCGGCGCGCTCTGGTGCCTGTTCGGCTGCGGCGGCGACCGCGACCCCATCAAGCGCCCGATGATGGCCGCGGTGGCGGAGCGCCAGGCCGACCGCGTGATCGTCACCAGCGACAACCCGCGCAGCGAAAAGCCCGACGCCATCATCAGCCAGGTGCTGCTCGGCTTCTCGCGCCCTGAAGTCGCACAGGTGCAGCCTGACCGCGCCCTCGCCATCGCCGACGCCATCGCGCAGGCAGCCCCGCAGGACGTGGTGCTCATCGCCGGCAAGGGCCACGAGGCCTGGCAGGAAATCGCCGGCCAGCGCATCGAGTTCTCCGACAAGACCCATGCGCTGCAGGCGCTGGCAAAGCGAGGTGGCGCATGACCGACAGCACGCCGCTCGGCATCACGCTGGCACAGGCGCAGCAATGGATTCCCGGTTCGCGCCTGGTGGGTGACGCCTCGACCGTCATCGCCCGCGTGCACACCGACACGCGCACGCTCGCTGCCGGCGACCTGTTCGTCGCGCTCAAGGGCGAGCGCTTCGACGCCAACGAATTCCTCGCCGAGGCGAAGAAGCAGGGCGCAGTGGCCGCCATCGCACACCACGGCCTCGAAGCCGCCGGCCTGGCCGGCCTGGAGGTGCCCGATTCGCTTCTGGCGCTGGGTGCGCTCGGCGCCGGCTGGCGCGCGCAGTTCACGCTGCCATTGATTGCCGTCACCGGCAGCAACGGCAAGACCACGGTCACGCAGATGATCGCGGCGGTGCTGTTCGCCGCGCGCGCCGACCGCGGCGAAAGCGCCCTGGCCACGGCCGGCAACTTCAACAACGAGATCGGCGTGCCGCTCACGCTGCTGCGCCTGCGCGCGCAGCACCAGCGCGCCGTGCTCGAACTGGGCATGAACCATCCGGGCGAGATCGCGCGGCTGGCCGCCATGTCGCGCCCGACCATCGCGCTGGTCAACAACGCCCAGCGCGAGCACCAGGAGTTCATGGCCACCGTCGAGGCGGTGGCCGTCGAGAACGCCGCCGTGTTCGCGGTGCTGCCCGACGACGGCACGGCCGTGTTCCCCTACGGCGATGCCTTCACCTCGCTGTGGACCGACATGGCTCACGCCGGTGGCTCGCGCCGCTGCATGACCTTCGGCGAGCACCAGGACGCCGACATCTCGCTGGACGGCGCCGAATGGAAGCAGGGCGCCTGGGCCGTGCGCATCCGCACGCCCATCGGCAGCTTCGACGCGCGCCTGCACATCGCGGGCCGCCACAACGTCGTCAACGCGCTCGCGGCCACGGCCTGCGCGCTCGCGGCCGGCGTGTCGACCGACATCATCGCCGCGGGCCTGAGCGCCTTCGAGCCGGTCAAGGGCCGTTCGCGCGCCAGCGAGATCGTGCTGGCCGACGGCCGCGCCGTCACGCTGGTCGACGACAGCTACAACGCCAACCCCGATTCCGTGATCGCCGCCATCGACGTGCTCGCCGCCCTGCCGGGCCCGCGCTTGCTGGTGCTGGGCGACATGGGCGAGGTGGGCGAACGCTCGCCCGAGTTCCACGCCGAAGTCGGCGACTGGGCTCGCCAGCGCGGCATCGAGGCCGTCTACACCTTCGGCAACGCGACGGCCCACACCGTCGCCGCGTTCCGGGGCGATGCGGACGGTCGTCATTTCAATGAGTTCGACGCGCTCGGCGCCGCCGTGCTCGCGCGCCTGCCGCATGTCGGCAGCGTGCTCGTCAAGGGATCGCGCTCCATGAAGATGGAACGCATGGTGCAGGCCATCGCGGCCCAGGCACGACCACAACAACAAAAGGAGGCCGGTCATGACGCATGAGCCGCGCGACACCACATGCTGATGACCCTGGCCCAATGGCTGCAGACGCTCTCGCCCGAATTCGGGTTCCTGCGCGTTTTTCAATACCTCACTTTCCGCGCGCTGATGGCCGCGCTGACCGCGCTGGTGGTCGGTCTTGTCGCGGGCCCCTACGTCATCCGCCGCCTGGCCGCGCTCAAGATCGGCCAGCCGATCCGCGGCTACGGCATGGAAACGCATCTGACCAAGAGCGGCACGCCGACCATGGGCGGTGTGCTCGTGCTGTTCTCCATCGCGCTGTCCACGCTGCTGTGGTTCGACGTGTCGAACCGCTTCGTGTGGATCGTGCTGTGGGTCACGATGGGCTTCGGCGCCATCGGCTGGGTCGACGACTGGCGCAAGGTGGTGCGCAAGGACCCGGAAGGCATGCGCTCGCGCGAGAAGTACTTCTGGCAGTCGGTGGTCGGCCTGCTCGCCGGTTTCTACCTGCTGTTCAGCATTTCGGAAAGCTCCAACTGGCGCGTGCTGCAGCTGTTCTTCGCATGGGTGCAGTCGGGCTTCGACCTGAGCTTCCCGCCCAAGATCAACCTGCTGGTGCCTTTCTTCAAGGAAGTGAGCTACCCGCTCGGCGGCATCGGCTTCGTGGTTCTCACCTACCTGGTGATCGTGGGCGCGAGCAACGCGGTGAACCTGACCGACGGCCTGGACGGCCTGGCCATCATGCCGGTGGTGATGGTGGGCTCGGCGCTGGGCGTGTTCGCCTACGTCACGGGTAGCGCGGTGTATTCCAAGTACCTGCTGTTCCCCAACATCCCGGGCTCCGGCGAACTGCTGGTGTTCTGCTCCGCCATGGCGGGCGCGGGGCTCGCGTTCCTGTGGTTCAACACGCATCCGGCGCAGGTCTTCATGGGCGACGTGGGCGCGCTGGCGCTGGGCGGCGCGCTGGGCACCATCGCGGTCATCGTGCGCCAGGAAATCGTGTTCTTCATCATGGGCGGCATCTTCGTGGTCGAGGCGATCTCGGTGATGGCCCAGGTGATGTACTTCAAGTACACCAAGAAGCGCTACGGCGAAGGCCGTCGCGTGCTGAAGATGGCGCCGCTGCACCATCACTTCGAGAAGAGCGGCTGGCGCGAGACGCAGGTCGTGGTGCGCTTCTGGATCATCACGATGCTGCTGTGCCTCGTGGGCCTTTCGACGCTGAAGCTGCGGTAACGGAACCATGCGGCACCTGAAAGACCTCCACGTTCTCATCCTCGGCCTCGGCGCGTCCGGGCTGGCGATGGCGCGCTGGTGCGCGCGCCACGGCGCCGTCGTGACCGTGGCCGACACGCGCGAGGCGCCCGCCTCGCTGGCCACGCTGAAGGCCGAGTGGCCCGAGGTCGCGTTCGTCGGCGGCCCGTTCACGGCCGCGCTGGTCGAAGGCACGCCGATCCGCGCGGTGTACCGCTCGCCGGGCCTGTCTCCCGCGACCATCGCGCCGGTGGCCGATGCGGCACGTGCCATGGGCCTGCCTGTCGGCGGCGAGCTCGACCTGTTCGCGCGCGCGCTGCTGGACCTGCGCACGGTCGAAGTACCGGTGGTCGAAGCCGAGCCGGAGCCTGAAGAAGCCATTCCCGAAGCGCCGGTGGTGGAAGCCGCCGAGCCTGAAGCCCAGGCCGAGCTGCCGCTGGAAGCCCCGGTGCCCGCCGAGCAGGCCGAAGTCGAAGTCGTGGCCGAGCCGGTGCCGCAGCCCGAGCCCGTCGCTGAAACCCAAGCGCTCGAAACTGTTGTTGCCGAAGCTGCGCCTGAGCCGACCGTTCCCGCGCAGGCAGAGGCCATGCCGCGCGATCCGTCGATGAGCGTTGCCGTGCCGCAGCCCCCGGAGACCGACGCGCCTGTCGAGGCTGCGCCCGAAGCTGTCGAGCCCGTCGCGGAAACGCCGGAAGCGCCCGAGGCCGTCGAGCCGCCGGCTGCGACCCCGGCACCCGCACCCGCCACCGTTTCCCGCCTGCCGGCCACCGGCAAGCCCTACGTTCCCACGGCCGCCAAGGATGCCGCGGAGTTCGTCGCCAAGATCGCCGAGCTTTCCGCCACCAACCCGGCCTCGGCCGCCGTCGAGGAAGAATCGCCCCAGCTCGAACTGGCCCCGCCGGTCGAGCCCGAAGCGCCCAAGGGCTACACGCCCTCGGTGCTCGCCATTACCGGCACCAACGGCAAGACCACCGTCACCTCGCTCACCGGCCAGCTGGTCGAGCGCGGAGGCAAGACCGTGGCCGTGGCCGGCAACATCGGCCCGACGCTGCTCGACACGCTCTGGGCGCACATCGATGCCGACACGCTGCCCGACGTGTGGGTGCTCGAACTCTCGAGCTTCCAGCTCGACGGCGTGCAGGACTTCGAGCCGACCGCCGCCACCGTGCTCAACCTCACGCAGGACCATCTGGACTGGCACGGCGACATGTCGGCCTACGCCGCGGCCAAGGCGCGCATCTTCGGCGCGCGCGGGCTGATGATCCTCAACCGCGACGACGCCGGCGTGATGGCGATGCTGCCCGCGCCCGTCAAGGTCAAGCTGCAGCGTCCGCAGATCCGCACGCACGTCACCTTCGGCGCCGCGATGCCGCTGCGTCCGGGCGACTACGGCATCGAGCGCGTCAACGGCATGGCCTGGCTGGTGCGCGCGCTGGAAGCCGACGAAACCCAGAAGCGCAAGCGCGGCGCCGTGGTGGAAGAAGAAATCTTCCTGCAACGCCTGATGCCCGCCGACGCGCTGCGCATCCGCGGCCGCCACAACGCCATGAACGCACTGGCGGCCCTCGCGCTCGCGAGCGCCGCTGGTTGCCCGCTCGGCCCCATGCTCTACGGCCTGCGCGAATATCACGGCGAGCCGCACCGCGTGGAGCCCATCGCCATCGTCGACGAGGTCGAGTATTTCGACGACAGCAAGGGCACCAACGTCGGCGCCACCGTCGCCGCGCTGGCCGGCCTGGGCGAAGAGCGCCGCGTGGTCGTGATCCTGGGCGGCGAGGGCAAGGGACAAGACTTCGAGCCGCTCGCCGCGCCCGTGCGCCAGTACGCGCGCGCCGTGGTGCTCATCGGCCGCGACGCGTCGATCATCGAAGCCGCGCTGGCCTCCACCGGCGTCTCGCTGATGCACGCGGGCTCGATGGAAGAAGCGGTGCAGGCCGCCGCCGCCCGCGCCAACCCCGGCGACGCCGTGCTGCTGTCACCGGCCTGTGCGAGCTTCGACATGTTCAGGGACTACGAGCACCGCGCCGACGTGTTCCGCGAGGCCGTGCAGTCCTGGGCGGACAGCCCGCGCGGCCTGGGCGATTCTTCGACGACGGAGGAGCAGCTTTGAACTCTGCCGCATCGGGCGCCACGCCCAACGCACGCACCAGCCGCTTCGGTGGCTGGTTCAAGCGTGCCCGCAGCGGCATCGACGCGCTGCCGGTGCACCTGCCCGTGCGGCTGGGCGGCGCCGGCATCGCGCAGACCAAGGCCACGCCGATGCGCGTGCTGGGCTTCGACCAGGCGCTGGTCTGGGTCACGGTCGCGCTGCTGACCTGGGGCCTGATCATGGTGTATTCGGCCTCCATCGCGCTGCCCGACAACCCGCGCTTCGCGCGCGCCGGCTACAGCGCCTCCTACTTCCTCACGCGGCACGCGGCCTCGGTGGTGTTCGCGTTCGTCGCCGCGCTGCTGACTTTCCAGATTCCCATGAAGACCTGGGAGCGCGCCGCGCCCTGGCTCTTCGTCGCGTCGCTGCTGCTGCTGGTGGCGGTGCTCATTCCGCACATCGGCATCAACGTGAACGGCGCGCGCCGCTGGCTGCCGATGGGCTTCATGCGCTTCCAGCCCTCGGAGCTGGCCAAGCTCGCGATGGTGCTCTATGCCGCCAGCTACATGGTGCGCAAGATGGAGATCAAGGAGCGCTTCTTTCGCGCCGTGCTGCCGATGGGCATCGCGGTGGTGGTGGTCGGCATGCTGGTGATGGCCGAGCCCGACATGGGCGCGTTCATGGTGATCGCGGTGATCGCCATGGGCATCCTGTTCCTGGGCGGCGTGAACGCGCGCATGTTCTTCGTCATTGCCGCGCTGGTGGTGGTGGCCTTCGGCACCATCGTCGCGACCAGCCCGTGGCGCCGCGAGCGGATCTTCGCGTACCTCGACCCGTGGAGCGAGGAGCATGCGCTCGGCAAGGGCTACCAGCTGTCGCACTCGCTGATCGCCATCGGCCGCGGCGAGATCTTCGGCGTGGGCCTGGGCGGCAGCGTCGAGAAGCTGCACTGGCTGCCCGAAGCGCACACCGACTTCCTGCTCGCCGTGATCGGAGAGGAATTCGGCCTGATCGGGGTGCTGCTGATCATCGGCATGTTCCTCTGGCTCACGCGCCGCATCATGCACATCGGCCGCCAGGCCATCGCGCTCGACCGCGTGTTCTCCGGCCTCGTGGCGCAGGGCGTGGGCGTTTGGATCGGCTTCCAGGCCTTCATCAACATGGGCGTGAACCTCGGCGCGCTGCCGACCAAGGGCCTGACCCTGCCGCTGATGAGCTTCGGCGGCTCGGCCATTTTGATGAACCTGGTGGCGCTGGCCGTGGTGCTGCGCATCGACTACGAGAACCGCGTGCTCATGAGAGGGGGCCGCGTATGACCGGCCGTACCGCACTCGTCATGGCTGGCGGCACCGGCGGCCACATCTTCCCCGGACTCGCGGTGGCCGAGGCCTTGCGCGAGCGCGGCTGGCAGGTGCACTGGCTGGGCGCCCCCGGCAGCATGGAAGAAAAGCTGGTGCCGCCGCGCGGCTTCGCCTTCGAGCCGGTGCAGTTCGGCGGCGTGCGCGGCAAGGGTCCGCTCACGCTGTTCCTGTTGCCGATGAAGCTGCTGCGCGCTTTCTGGCAAAGCCTGGGCGTGGTGCGCCGCGTGAGGCCCGACGTGCTGGTGGGCCTGGGCGGCTACATCACCTTTCCGGGCGGAATGATGGGCGTGCTGATGGGCAAGCCGCTGGTGCTGCACGAGCAGAACTCGGTCGCGGGCCTGGCCAACAAGGTGCTGGCGGGCGTGGCCGACCGCGTGTTCACCGCCTTCCCGAATGTGCTGAAGAAGGCGCAGTGGGTGGGCAACCCGCTGCGCGAAGCATTCACCTCCAAGGCCGATCCGGCCACGCGTTTCGCTGGCCGCACCGGCCCGCTGAAGCTGCTGGTGGTGGGCGGCAGCCTGGGCGCTCGCGGCCTCAACACCGTGGTGCCGAAGGCGCTGGCCCGCATCGCGCCGGCCATGCGCCCGCAAGTGCTGCACCAGAGCGGCGCCAAGCAGATCGACGAACTGCGCGCCAACTACTCGGCGGCCGGTGTCGACGGCGAACTCACGCCCTTCATCGAAGACACTGCTCAGGCCTATGCGGACGCCGACATCATCGTCGCGCGCGCGGGTGCCAGCACCGTCACTGAAATCGCGGCCGTCGGCGCAGCAGCGCTGTTCGTGCCTTTCCCCTCGGCGGTCGACGACCACCAGACCACCAACGCACGCTTCCTCGTGGATGCCGGCGGCGGATGGCTGGTGCAACAGGCCGACCTCACTCCTGAATTGCTGGCCGACTTGCTACAGAACACCGAGCGCACCGCGCTGATCGACAAGGCCGCCAAGGCCAAGACCATGCAGAAGACAGAGGCTGTGGAAGCCGTCGTCCGCGCCTGCGAGGAGCTTGCCAAATGAAGCACGCGATTCGTCACATCCATTTCGTCGGCATCGGCGGCTCTGGCATGAGCGGCATCGCCGAAGTGCTGCTGAACCTGGGCTACAAGATCTCCGGCTCCGACCTGGCCGACAGCGCCACGCTGCGCCGCCTCGCGGGCCTGGGCATCGGCACCTTCGTGGGCCATGCCGCCGCGCACATCGAAGGCGCGGACGCGGTCGTCACGTCCACCGCCGTGCAGCCGGACAACCCCGAAGTGCTGGCCGCGCGCGAGAAGCGCATTCCGGTGGTGCCGCGCGCGCTGATGCTGGCCGAGCTGATGCGCCTGAAGCAGGGCATCGCCATTGCCGGCACGCACGGCAAGACCACCACCACCAGCCTGGTGGCGAGCGTGCTCGCCGCCGCCGGGCTCGACCCGACCTTCGTGATCGGCGGCCGCCTGAACAGCGCGGGCGCCAACGCGCAGCTCGGCAGCGGCGACTACATCGTGGTCGAGGCCGACGAGTCGGACGCCTCGTTCCTGAACCTGCTGCCGGTGATGGCGGTGGTCACGAACATCGATGCCGACCACATGGAGACCTACGGGCACGACTTCGCGAAGCTCAAGAAAGCCTTCGTCGACTTCCTGCACCGCATGCCGTTCTACGGCGTGGCCATCCTGTGCACCGACGATCCGGCGGTGCGCGAGATCGTCTCCAGCGTGACCTGCCCGGTGACCAGCTACGGCTTCGGCGAAGACGCCCAGGTGCGCGCGCTCGACGTGCGCGCCGTCGGCGGCCAGATGCATTTCACCGCGCAGCGCCGCAACGGCGTGACGCTGCCCGACCTGCCCATCGTGCTGAACCTGCCCGGCGAGCACAACGTGCGCAATGCGCTGTCGGTGATCGCGGTGGCGGTGGAGCTCGGCATTCCCGACGAGGCCGTGCAGCGCGGGCTCGCGGGCTTCAAGGGCGTGGGCCGCCGCTTCCAGAGCTACGGCGACGTGGCGGTGCAAGGTGGCGATGCCGGCACCTTCACCGTCATCGACGACTACGGCCACCACCCCGTGGAAATGGCGGCCACCATCGCGGCCGCGCGCGGCGCGTTCCCGGACCGCCGGCTGGTGCTGGCCTTCCAGCCGCACCGCTACACCCGCACGCGCGACTGCTTCGAAGACTTCGTCAAGGTCATCGGCACGGCCGACGCGGTGCTGCTGGGCGAGGTCTATGCCGCCGGCGAGGCGCCCATCGTTGCCGCCGACGGCCGCACGCTGGCGCGCGCGCTGCGCGTGGCGGGCAAGGTGGAGCCGGTGTTCGTCGACGACATCGCCGCCATGCCGCAAGCCATTCTCGACAACGCCCGCCCGGGCGACGTGGTGCTCTCGATGGGTGCCGGGTCGATCGGCGCGGTGCCGGCCAAGGTGGTCGAACTCGGCGCGGCGGCTGTTGCCGCCGGCGCCACGTCCTCAACATCGGAGCGCGGCTCGCGCAAAGGGAGGGCCGCATGAGCCTTCAGGATCCCAAACTCTTCGGCAAGGTCGCCGTGCTGTTCGGCGGCAGTTCCGCCGAACGCGAAATCTCGCTGATGTCGGGCACCGGCGTGCTCGAGGCGCTGCGCTCGCGCGGCGTGGACGCGCATGCCTTCGACCCGTCGCAGCGCGAGCTGGCCGACCTCAAGCGCGAAGGCTTCGCGCGCTGCTTCGTCGCGCTGCACGGCCGCCACGGCGAGGACGGCACGGTGCAGGGCGCGCTCGAGCTGCTGGGCATTCCCTACACCGGCTCCGGCGTGATGGCTTCCAGCGTGGCCATGGACAAGGTCATGACCAAGCGCATCTGGCAGGCCGACGGCCTGCCCACGCCCAAGTACGTGCGCCTGGCCTTCGACCAGCAAAGCCGCGAGCAGATCATGGCCGTACCCGACGTGCTGGGCCTGCCGCTGATCGTGAAGCCGCCGCGCGAGGGCTCGTCCATCGGCGTGACCAAGGTCGAGGGCTATTCGCAGATGCAGGATGCGATCACGCTGTCCGCGAAGTACGACGCCGACGTGCTGTGCGAGGAGTTCATCGAAGGCGAGGAAGTGACCTGCGCCGTGCTCGGCCACGGGCTCGACGCGCGCGCGCTGCCGGTGGTGCGCATCGCCGCGCCCGAGGGCGCCTACGACTACCAGAACAAGTACTTCACCGACGATGTGAAGTACCAGTGCCCGAGCGGCCTGCCCGACGCGGAAGAGCACGAGATCCAGCGCATTGCGCTGGCGGCCTACCGCACCCTCGGCTGCCGCGGCTGGGGCCGCGCCGACGTGATGATCCGCGCCAGCGACCGCAAGCCCTTCCTGCTCGAGATGAACACTTCGCCCGGCATGACCAGCCACTCGCTGGTGCCGATGTCGGCACGCGCCGCGGGCATCGCCTACGAAGAACTCTGCGTGCGGGTGCTGGCCTCGGCCACGCTCGACGCCACGGGAGGCTCGTTATAGCCATGGCCGACAGCATCCCCGCGCCCTTCGACGTCAAGCTCATGAACATCGTCGCGAACATTGCCTTCGCGATGGTGGCGCTCATGCTGCTTGCGGCGGGCGCATGGTGGGTGCTGCGCCAGCCTTTCTTCCCGATCGTCGGCATCAAGGTGGACGGCGAGGTCACGCACAACAACGCGGTCACGCTGCGCGCCAACGTGGCGCCGCAGCTCAAGGGCAACTTCTTCACCATCGACCTGCTGCGCGCGCGCACCGCCTTCGAGTCGGTGCCGTGGGTGCGCAGCGCGGTGGTGCGGCGCGAGTTCCCGAACAAGCTGCGCGTGACGCTGACCGAGCAGGTGCCGGTGGCCATCTGGGGCGACGAGGCGGGCTCGAAGCTGATCAACGGCTTCGGCGACGTGTTCGAGGCCAACGTGGCCGAGGTGGACGACAACCTGCCGCGCCTGGACGGCCCGATCGAGCAGGCCGGCCAGGTGCTGGGCATGTACCGCGTGCTGCAGCCGCAGTTCCAGCCCTACGACTTCAGCATCGACGAGCTCACGCTGTCGAGCCGGGGCAGCTGGAAGGTGGTGCTGGACACCGGCGCCGAGATCGAGCTGGGCCGCGGCCAGGGCGAGGAAGTGACGGCTCGCCTGCAGCGCTTCCTGAAGACCGTGACCCAGGTCGCGGGCCAGTACCACCGCACGGTGGCTGATGTCGAAGGCGCCGATCTGCGCCACAACGACGCGTATGCATTGCGGCTGCGCGGCGTCACCACGGTCTCGCCAGAGGCCCCAAGAAGAATCAAGTAGCGAATACCGAGGAATCGAGGACATATCAATGCCCAAAGAATACAAAGACCTGGTCGTAGGACTCGACATCGGCACCGCCAAAGTGATGGTGGTGGTGGCCGAAGTGCTGCCCGGCGGCGAGCTCAAGCTGGCCGGGCTCGGCATCGCGCCGAGCAACGGGCTCAAGCGCGGCGTGGTGGTGAACATCGACGCCACGGTGCAGAGCATCCAGCAGGCGCTGAAAGAAGCCGAGCTGATGGCCGACTGCAAGATCAGCCGCGTCTACACCGGCATCACCGGCAGCCACATCCGCGGCATCAATTCGAGCGGCATGGTGGCGGTGAAGGACAAGGAAGTCACGCCCGCCGACGTGGCCCGCGTGGTGGAGACGGCGCGCGCCATCAACATCTCCAGCGACCAGCGCCTGCTGCTGGTGGAGCCCCAGGAGTTCGTGATCGACGGCCAGGACGTGAAGGAGCCGATCGGCATGAGCGGCATGCGCCTGGAAGCCAAGGTGCACATCGTGACCGGCGCGCAGAGCGCGGCCGAGAACATCATCAAGTGCGTGCGCCGCTGCGGCCTCGAAGTGGACCAGCTCATGCTGAACCCGCTGGCCTCCAGCCAGGCGGTGCTGACCGAGGACGAGCGCGAGCTGGGCGTGGTGCTGGTCGACATCGGCGCGGGCACCACCGACGTGGCCATCTTCACCAACGGCGCGATCCGCCACACGGCCGTGATTCCGATCGCGGGCGACCTCATCACGAGCGACATCGCGATGGCGCTGCGCACGCCGACCAAGGACGCGGAAGACATCAAGGTCGAGAACGGTTTCGCCAAGCAGCTGCTGGCCGACCCCGAGACGCAGGTCGAGGTGCCGGGCCTGGGCGACCGCGGCCCGCGCATGCTGAGCAAGCAGGCGCTGGCCGGCGTGATCGAGCCGCGCATCGAGGAAATCTTCTCGCTCGTGCAGCAGGTGGTGCGCGAGTCGGGCTATGAAGAAGTGCTGTCGTCGGGCGTGGTGCTCACGGGCGGCAGCGCGGTGATGCCCGGCATGGTCGAACTCGGCGAAGACATCTTCCTGAAGCCGGTGCGACGCGGCATTCCGAAGTACTCCAGCGCGTTGTCCGACATGGTTGCACAGCCTCGCGCCGCTACAGTCATGGGCCTTCTCGAAGAGGCACGCTTCGCGCGCATGCGCGGCTTCAAGGTCGCGCAGAAGAATGGATCGGTAAAAACCGCATTCGGACGCTTCAAGGACTTCATAGTGGGGAATTTCTGACGATGATCAAGTCTCCACTCTGGCTCGCGCGCGGCAGCCCTCCCTTGCACTTCAACGAGCGATGGCGACGCACAGGTCCACCGCCATGACGAGCGCATCGTTGTTCTCGTCGCGGCACAAGAAATATTCATAGACACATAACGGCAACTGCAAGATTCAAGGAGTTAAAAATGACCATCGAAATGATCGAAGTCGAAGAGTTCAATCAGGGCACGCAGATCAAGGTGATCGGTGTCGGCGGTGGCGGCGGCAATGCGGTCGCCCACATGATGGAGCGTGGCGTGCAGGGCGTTCAGTTCGTCTGCGCGAACACCGACGCACAGGCGCTGCAGCGCAGCACCGCGCACAAGATCATCCAGCTCGGCACCAGCGGCCTGGGCGCCGGCAGCAAGCCCGAGAAGGGCCGTGACGCGGCCGAAGCGGCGGTGGACGACATCCGCGCCGCCATCGACGGCGCGCACATGCTGTTCATCACCGCCGGCATGGGCGGCGGCACCGGCACCGGCGCGGCACCCGTGATCGCGCGCGTCGCGAAGGAAATGGGCATCCTGACCGTGGGCGTGGTGACCAAGCCCTTCGACTGGGAAGGCGGCCGCCGCATGACCAACGCCGACGCCGGCCTGACCGAACTCGAAGCCAACGTCGACTCGCTGATCGTGGTGCTCAACGAGAAGCTGCTCGACGTGCTGGGCGAAGACGTCACGCAGGACGAAGCCTTCGCGCAAGCCAACGACGTGCTGAAGAACGCCGTGGGCGGCATCTCGGAAATCATCAACGAGTACGGCGGCGTGAACGTCGACTTCGAAGACGTGCGCACCGTGATGGGCGAACCCGGCAAGGCCATGATGGGCACCGCTGCCGCCGCTGGCCCCGACCGCGCGCGCATCGCCGCCGAACAGGCCGTGGCCTGCCCGCTGCTCGAAGGCATCGACCTCTCGGGTGCCAAGGGCGTGCTGGTGCTGGTGACGGCATCGAAGGGCTCGCTGAAGCTGAACGAGTCGAAGCTGGCGATGAACACCATCCGCGCCTACGCTTCGCCGGACGCGCACGTGATCTACGGCGCCGCCTACGACGACAGCCTGGGCGACGAGATGCGCGTGACCGTGGTGGCCACCGGCCTGTCGCGTGCCGACGCCCGCCGCCAGGCGCCGACGCTGGAAGTGATCCGCACCGGCACCGACAACATCGGCTTCACCGTGCCCACCCTCGGCGGCACCGGCCATGCGCACAGCAGCGGCGGCAGCCAGCCGAACTACGACGGCATGGCCGTGCCCAGCGTGTGGCGCACCAACCGCACGATGGCCGCAGCCAAGGTGGACGCGCTGTCGTCGGGCGGCATGGACGACTTCGAGATCCCGGCCTTCCTGCGCCGCCAGGCCGACTGAATTCGGCTCGCCCCCAGGCTGCGCGCACTTCGTGTCGCTTCGCCAACCCCCTGCCGGGGCAACACCTGAGGCCCGGCGGAGCCGGTTCCTCGGTGTTCCGCGAAGCGACTCAGCGAGACGCAGAGGGCACGAGGGTTCGCAAGGGGTACGGGGACGACCTGAAAGGGACGTCTGCCGGCTCTAGGCGCTGCGCTCACCTCGTGCCCTTTGCGTCCATTTCGGGCCAGTCTGCGGGGATTGCATAGAACCCATGTCTATCGGTGCCATAGCGAGGGGCATAGGCCGCCACGCACGTCGCGCGCCTAAAATGCCCGCCGTGCTGCAACAACGAACCCTCAAGTCGATCAGCCGCGCCGTGGGCGTGGGGCTCCATAGCGGCCAACGCGTGGAACTGACCCTGCGACCGGCTCCGGCCGACACGGGCATCGTGTTCCGCCGCGTCGACCTGCCCGAGCCGGTCGAGATCCGCATGACCGCCGAGGCGGTCACCGACACGCGCCTGGCGTCCACGGTCTCCACCGGCGGCGCCAAGGTGCAGACCGTCGAACACATCATGTCGGCCTGCGCGGGCCTGGGCATCGACAACCTCTACATCGACATCACGGCCGACGAAGTGCCGATCCTCGACGGATCGGCTTCCTCGTTCGTGTTCCTGCTGCAGAGCGCGGGCATCGCGCTGCAGAAGGCGCCGCGCCGCTTCATCCGCGTGACCCGCAAGGTCGAGGTGCGCGAAGGCGAGGGCGCCAACGAGAAGTGGGCGAGCCTGGAGCCGTACCACGGCTTCAAGCTGAGCTTCGAGATCGACTTCGACCATCGCGTCGTCAACTCCACCGGCCAGCGCGTGGAGTTCGACCTGGGCGCGGACTCGTACAGCCGCGACATCGCGCGCGCGCGCACCTTCGGCTTCACCAAGGAGGTCGAGTACATGCGCAGCAAGGGTCTCGCGCTCGGCGGCGGGCTGGACAACGCCATCGTGATGGACGACACCAAGGTGCTGAACGAAGGCGGCCTGCGCTACGACGACGAGTTCGTGAAGCACAAGATCCTCGACGCCATGGGCGACCTGTACATCATCGGCAAGCCGCTGCTGGCCGCGTACACCGCGTTCCGCTCGGGCCATGCACTCAACAACAAGCTGCTGCGCGAACTGCTCTCGCACAGCGACGCCTACGAAGTCGTGACCTTCGAAGACGAAAAGCGCGCCCCGCGCGGTTTCGGCGAAGTCGCCCGCGCCTGGTAGAGCCAGCGCAGGCCGCGTTCCCACCACATGCTTCTTTTCCGCTGGGCCATCCTGCTGCTTCTGCTGGTGGCGGGCGCGTCCTTCGCGTTCTATGCGGGCACCGGGCAGGTCAAGTACCGGCGCTTCGGCTGGATCGTGCTGAAGTGGACGTTGTTGGCGGCGTTCGGGTTCTTCGCCGTGCTCATCGCCGAGCGCCTGGCCTAGTCAAGACTCCCGCACTCAGTCGGCCAGCGCCTGCAGTGCCTGCACCTGCCGCGCGAGCAGCGGCCCCTTGCGATGGGCCGGCACCAGCAGCATGACCGAATCTCCCAATGCTTTCGGCCGCCCCCACGGCGCATGCAGCCTGCCCTGTGCAAGCAGCGGTGCGACGAGCCGTTCGCGCCCCATCAGCACGCCTTCGCCGTCGACCGCTGCCTGCAGCGCGAGGCTGTAGAGCGAGAAGTCCGGCCCTGCGGCCAGCGCATCCGCTTCCGCTGACGTGGTGCCGGGGCGCACGGCCTGAAGCCAGCGTTGCCAGTCGTCGCGCCAGACGGTGTCGTGCAGGCCGCCGCTGCGCGCCAGCAATTCCATCAAATCGTCGATGCTGCGCGGCCGGCCACTGGGCAAGGGCTGCTGCAGGCGCGGGCTGCAGACCGGAAGCAGCCGGTCGCGCGCGAGCGCAATCGCCTGCGCGCCGACCGCCGCCTCGATGTGCTCACCGGTCCGCGCGTAGAACAACCCCAGGTCGAAAGGCTCGCGGCGAAAGTTCGGCGGTTGCTCGAGCGCTGTGACCGACACCTGCACGCCGGGCAGCGCAGCCTTCAATCGCGAGAGCCGCGGCGACAGCCACAGCTGCGCCACGGCGGGCAGGGCGGCCACCTGCAGCGTGCTTCGGCGAGCGGCCGTCTGGGTCTCGTGGCGCAGCGCCTGCACCGCAAGGCCGAGCTGGTCGACCGCCGCACTCAGCGCAGGCAAGGCCCGCCGCCCATGCGCGCTCAGGCGTATGCCTTGGCTGTGCCGTTCGAACAGCGCGCCGCCGGCCCAGGTCTCCAATGCCTTGATCTGCTGCGCGACGGCGGCCGGCGTGACGAACAGCTCTTCCGCTGCTCGCGCAAAGCTGCCGTGGCGCGCGGCTGCTTCGAAGGCACGCACGGCGGTGTGCGGGGGCAGGCGGGGGCGGGGCGGTGCGAGCGGCATGGTGTGAGAGGCGAGTCAGGCCAAGTTTTTCTAAGGCTCGGGCACAGATTATCCGGTTTGCCCGTCGCGGTGCGACGGGCGACGATGCGGCCACACACCACTTCCAGCGAGATACGCCGCATGCCCGCCGCCCTGCAACGCCGCCCCTGGGTTCCCGCCGCCAGCGAAGACCACATGCTTTCCATCGCCGCCGATGCCTCCGCGCGAGACGCGGCGGGCGTCGCCGCCGAGATCGAACGGCTGGTGGCTGACAACCACCGCATCCATGATGTCGACGGCCTGAACCTCAACCCGGCGACCAACGTCATGAACCCTGCCGCCGAGGCGCTGCTGTCGCGCGGGCTCGGCTCGCGCCCTTCGCTCGGCTATCCAGGCGACAAGTACGAGATGGGCCTCGAAGCCATCGAGCGCATCGAAGTCGTTGCCGCGGAACTGGCGGCCGAAGTGTTCGGCGCGAAGTTCGCCGAGGTGCGCGTGAGCTCCGGCGCGCTGTCGAATCTCTATGTGTTCATGGCCACTTGCCAGCCCGGCGACACCATCATCGCGCCGCCCGCCACCATCGGCGGCCACGTCACGCATCACGCGGCGGGCGCGGCCGGGCTCTACGGCCTGAAGACCGTGCCGGCGCCGGTCGATGCCGACGGCTACACCGTGGATGTGTCCGCGCTCGCCCGGCTGGCGCGCGAGGTGAAACCGAAGCTCATCACCATCGGCGGCAGCCTCAATCTCTTTCCGCACCCCGTGCCCGCCATCCGCGAGATTGCCGACAGCGTGGGCGCGAAGCTGCTGTTCGATGCCGCGCACCTGTCGGGCATGGTGGCCGGCAAGGCTTGGCCGCAGCCGCTCGAAGACGGCGCGCACGCGATCACCATGAGCACCTACAAGAGCCTTGGCGGACCTGCGGGCGGGCTGATCGTGTCGAACGACGCGGCGCTGATGGAGCGCATCGACGCCATCGCCTATCCCGGCCTCACGGCCAATTCGGACGCGGGCCGCACCGCCGCGCTGGCCCGCGGGCTGCTCGACTGGAAGGTGCACGGCAAGGCCTATGCGGCGGCGATGCGCGAGACAGCGCAGGCACTGGCACGCGCGCTCGATGCCGAAGGGCTGCCCGTGTTCGCGAAGGCGCGCGGCTTCACGCAGTCGCACCAGCTGGCGGTCGAGGCCGCGCGCTGGGGTGGCGGGCAGCGCGCCGCGAAGCTGCTCGCGCAAGGCGGCTTGCTGGCGTGCGGCATCGGGCTGCCCATTGCGCCGGTCGATGGCGACATCAACGGCCTGCGGCTCGGCGTGCCGGAGATCGTGCGCCTCGGCTTCACGGCCGACGACATGCCGCAACTGGCGTCGTGGATCGCGCGCGCGCTGCGGGGCGACGGCGCCCTGGTGGCGGCCGAGGTGCGCGAGCGCCGCAAGCGCCTGGGCGAGCTGCGCTACATCGTGCGCTGAATCAGCGCGAGCGCCCTTGCCGGTAGGTGCCGGCATGCGTCTTCGAAAGCTCGGCCGCCTCCGCGAGCCGCGCCATCGAACGTCCCACCTGCGCGTGCGTGATGGCAATGCCCAGTGCGTCGGCCGCGTCGGCGCCAGGCAGGCCCGGCAGGTCGAGCAGGCGCTTGACCATTTCCTGCACCTGCGCCTTGGCGGCCTGCCCGTGCCCGGCGACCGCCTTCTTCATCTGCAGCGCCGTGTACTCGGCCACCGAGAGATTGCTGTTGACCAGCGAGGTCACGCAGGCGCCGCGCGCCTGCCCCAGCAGCAGCGTCGACTGCGGGTTGACGTTGACGAAGATGATTTCCACCGCCGACGCATCGGGCTGGTAGCGCGCCGCGATTTCCGCGATGCCGTCGAACAGCACCTTGAGCCGTGCCGGGAGATTGCCTGTGCCCAGGTGCCGGGTGCTGATGGTGCCGCTGGCCACGTAGCGCAGCGCATGGCCGTCCGCGTCGACCACGCCGAAGCCGGTGGTCTGCAAGCCGGGGTCGATGCCAAGAATGCGCATGAATAAGAAAGGTAACGAAAAGGCGCGAGCCGGAAAAAAGGACGTTGAGCGGAACGGGAAAGCCGCGTGATCGCGGTCAGAATCCGTGCCGATTCGTACAGTCCGCCCCGCATCGCGCGGGGCGCGCCACACAAGGAAGCGAATGTGAATGTAGTCGAGTCCTCCGCGCAGCAGCAACTGGATGAGGTGCAGGCCCTGATGGCGCGCCCGCGCCAGCCGGCCGAACGCGCCGCCGCGGGCTTTCGCCGCGCTGAACTGCTCGATGGCACGGGGCGGCGCGACGAGGCGCTGGCCGCCTGCGGGCAGTTGCTTGCGGCCTGCGAAGGCCTGCACGATGCGGGCGTCGTCGTTCCCTGCTGCCAGGCACTGCGGTTGCAGGCGCATCTGCTGCGGCAGCTGTCGCGCCCGGCCGATGCGCTCGCGGCGCTCGACCGCTTGGTGGCGGCCTATGGCGGACATGCCGAAGCCGAGATTCGCGCGCATGTCGCGCACGCGCTGTTCCAGCGCACCTGGTGGATCGACGAGCCCGCCGCCCGCTGCGAGGCCTGCGATTTCATGATCGAGCTGCTCGACGCCCAGCCCGACGCGGCCCTCGATGCATGGCGCGTCGACGCCCGGCTGCTCAAGGCCGAGGTCGAGCACCACCGCGGTCTGCCGCAGAACGCCCTGGCCACGCTGGAGGCGCTGATCGAGCGCTTCGGCGGCGCGGTCGGCCCCGGCATCGTGCTGCGCGTGGCGCGCGCGCGGCTGGCCAGCGTGGTCAATCTGCGCGAGCTGGCGCAGCACACGCAGGCGCAGGTGCTGTGCCTGTCGGTGGCCGACGAGATCGAAGCCGCGCTGGCCGATGCCACGCCGGAGTTGCGCATCGAAGGCGTGCGCGCGCTGGCGCTGTTCTTCGACGGGCTCGGCCCCGAGGAGCATGCGCGCCGCGCGGAGCTGGTCGGCTGGCTGCTCGAACGCTATGGCCGCGATGCGTCGGCCCAGGTGCGCCGCATGGCCGCGCTGCGCGCCTACGACTGGGCCGCGGGCCTGCGCGATCACGATGACGCCGGCGCTGCGCTGGCTGCCTGCGAGCGCCTGCTCGGCACCTTCGCGGGCGACGCGGATGCCGTGGTGCAGCGGAGCTTGGCGAGCGCGCGGCTCAACCAGGGCTACGTGCTGCTGGAGCGGCTTGGCCGGGCGGACGATGCGCTCGCGGTGTACGAACACCTCATCGCGCGCTTCCAGGACGCGGCAGCGGCGGAGCTGCGCGACATCCATGCCAAGGCGACGGCCGGGCGCCTTGCCTGTTTGAAGCGCCTGCGCAAGACGATTGCGGTCGATGCGGGTGGCCCGGTGCCGGCGCTGTCGAAGGAGTTGCGCGACGAGGTGCGTGAGAAGGTCAGGCAGGGACGCAAGCACGGCGACGCAGGTGAAGCAAGCGAGGCCATCGCCCTGTTCGACGAGGTGCTCGCGGCGCACGCAGCCTCATCGCACCCAGAGTTGCGCCGCCAATGCGCACGGGCGCTGGTGCACAAGGCTTTCTGCCTGATTGCGCTGGAGCGCTTCGAAGAAGCGATAGCGGCCGCCGACGCAATGGACGCGCGCCACGGCGCCGATCCCTCGACCGAGACGCAGGAGCAGGTCGCGCTGTGCCTGCAATACAAGAGCACCGCGCTCGACCGGCTCGGCCGCCGCGACGACGAGTTGCGCGTGCATGACCAGATCGTCGCGCGCTGGGGCGACAGCGACCTGCCCGAGCTGCGCGGGCGCGTGGCCGGCGCACTGTTCCGCAAGGGCATGGCGCTGCGGCAGGCGAGCCGGCTCGAGTCGGCCATCGCCTGCTACGACGAGGCGATCGCGCGCACGGCCGTTGCCCGCGAAAGCGCGCTGCAGTTGTGGGCCGCGAAGTCGATGATCAACAAGGCCAAGGTGCTGGAGAAACTCGGCGACCCGGCGGGGCAGGCCAAGGCGTATCGCGTGCTGATCGCGCGGTTCGGCGATTCGGGCGACGCGGCGTTGAGAGAGCGCGCCGCCAACGCCGGCGAATGGCTGGCCGAGGCCGAAGGCCGGCAGGGCCGCACCGAGGCGCAGCGCGCGGCGCTCGAGGACACGCTGGCCCGCTTCGGCACCGCCATGTCGTCCGAACAGCGCACGCGCATGACGCGCGAGCTTCAGGCGTTGAAGGCCAGGGCCTTCGGAAAGATGGCGAAGCAGGCCTTCGGCCGCGTGGTGCGCCGCAAGGCCTGAGAGGGCTTTCGGCTCTTCAGGCGTTGAAGTACCAGCGGATCGAGTGGAAGAAGATCGGCGCCGCGAAGCACAGCGCGTCGACCCGATCGAGCAGCCCGTTGGCGCCGGTCACGCCCACGCCCTTCTTGCCCCAGTTGGGAATGCCGCGGTCGCGCTTGAGCGCTTTCATCACCAGGTGGCCCATGGAGCCGGCGATGCACGCGATGACCGATACCGCGAGCGCCTGTCCGAACTTGAAGGGCGTGATGAACGAGAACAGCGCTCCCACCAGGCTCGCCACCACGATGCCGATGCCCCAGCTGGTCCAGTTGAAGCTGCGGCTCACGTTGGGCGCGAAGGGCGCGCGCTGGGTGCGGCGCGAGATCAGGTGCTGCACCAGCACCGAGGTCTGCACCACGAACACCAGGAAGAACACGAGGAACGCGCTCTTGCCTTCGTAGCCGGGAAAGCTCAGCAGCAGCAGCGCCGGCACATGGCTCATGCCGTAGACGCAGACCATGATGCCCCACTGGAGCTTGGCGTTGCGTTCGAGGAACTGGCTGGGGTCGTTGGCCAGCGCGCTCGTCACCGGAATGGCGAGGAAGACGTAGACCGGGATGAACACGGTGAAAAGGTCGAAGCGCGCGGTGGCCACGAGCCAGAACTGGATCGGCAGGACCACGAAGAAGGCGAGGATCAGGCTGCGGTGGTCGCCGCGCCGCGTGGGCGAGAGGGTGATGAACTCGCGCAGCGCGAAGAACGAGATCAGCGCGAACAGCACGGTGGCGACGGTTTCGCCCAGGGCCCAGCCGATCCAGAAGATCACCACCATGAACCAGGTGGTGCCGAGCAGCGCACGGAAGTGGGCCAGCTCGGCCTGCCAGGCGGCGTCGTGCACGGGGTTGCGGCGTTCCCTGAAGGTGAGGAAGAACGCGGTGGCGCTCACGATGGCGAGCAGGCCGAAGACGATGAGAAAGAGTGCCGCGACCTGCTGGGTCGGGGTCAGGTTGCGCAAGAACTGGTTCATTGTCTGGTGCGCGCTTCAAACATCACGCAGGGCGATCACGGCGGCGCGTGCACGGTCCAGGAAGGGACGGCGCTCTTCGCCTTCCTCGACGCGGATCGGCGCGCCGAAGGTGACGGAGCAGAGGATGGGCACGGGCACGATCTCGCCCTTGGGCATGACGCGCTGCACGTTGTCGATCCAGGCCGGCACCAACACTACCTCGGGGAACATGGTGGCGAGCGCGTAGAGGCCCGACTTGAACTTCTGCGGCTCGCCCGTGTGGCCGCGCGTGCCCTCGGGGAAGATGATGATCGAGTCGCCGCTGCGCAAGGCTTCGATGAGCGGGGCCAGCGGATCGGCCGCGGGTGGGGCTGGTGTGGGCTCCGGCTGCGCTGCTGCTGGCGATGGCTCGGGAGCAGAAGGCTGTGGCGGCGGGGCCGGAGGAGGAAGATCCAGTTGGCCCTGCACCTCGTTCATGACTTCGACCGACGTGTCGGCGAAGGGCAGCGACATCGGCAGCAGCGGTTCCATCGAGGGCTCGATGCGCTCGGCGTGGGGTGCCGGTTCCACAGCCGAGGGCTGTGGAACCTCCACGGATGGCGCGGGGGCTGGAGGCGTCGTCGCCGCGCGCTCCACGTACACCGCGTTGAACACTTCCGTCGTGATCCAGCGCTTGACCGGCGTGTTGGCCCAGTAGTCGCGCGCCGCGATCGGCCGGGTGATGCTGCGCAGCTCCTCGGGCAGCGCGGCCCAGATCATCACGAGGTCGGCGTGGCTCTGGTGGTTGGCGAAATAGATGCGCTGCTCGGCCTTCGGCGGACAGCCATACCAGCGCGCCTGCGCGCCCGTGAGCAACCGGACGATTCCCAACAACAACCAACCCGTGAGCTTTGCCAGCATATGGGCGCGATGATACGGGCCATGCGATGGCGTTTCGATCCTCTTTCTCTGGCGTGGGCGGTGGCCCTGTTTCTCATCCTCGTGCTGCTGGCCACCGTCGGCGCGCGCTGGGGCTGGGTGCGCAGTTTCTTCGGCGACGTGCTGGCCGTGGTGTGGGTCTACTTTGTGTTCAAGACGGCCATCGGCGCGCGCGTGCTGCCGCTGGCGCTTGCCGCGCTGGCGGTGGGCTGCGCGGTGGAGCTGGGCCAGTACCTCGCGTCGGCGTGGCACCTGCGCATTTCGAACCGGGCGCTGCGCATCGTGCTGGGCAGCACGGCCGACTGGTGGGACGTGGTGGCTTACGTGCTGGGCTTCTTCGGCGTGCTCGTCATCGAGCGCCTGCGAGGCATCTTCAGGGCAGCTCGGCCGCCGGCATCCGCGCCATGACGGTCGAGGCCCGGCCGCTCAGGTAGGGCGAGCCGAGGCGGCGTTCGAAGAACTTAGGGCTCGGCAGCATCACGGCCAGGCGCGCGGCCTCGTTGGCGCTCAGGCGCGAGGCCGGCTTGCGAAAGTAGTACTGCGACGCGGCCTCGGCGCCGAACACGCCTTCGCCCCATTCGACGTTGTTGAGGTAGATCTCCAGGATGCGCTGCTTGTCGAGCACCAGCTCCAGCAGCGTGGCGAGCACCAGCTCCTGGCCCTTGCGCAGCATGGTGCGCTCCCCGGACAGCAGCAGGTTCTTGGCGAGCTGCTGCGTGATGGTCGAGCCGCCGCGCAGCCGCACGGGCTGCACCGGCTTGCCGCGCGCCACCGCGCGGGCGGCGCGCTTGGCGGCCAGCTCTTCGGCCTTGGCGTTGCGCTGGCGCGCGCGTTCGATGGCTTCCCACTCCACGCCGTTGTGGTCGACGAAGCCCGCGTCCTCGCTCGCGATGACGGCACGCTTGAGCGTGTCGTTGATCTGCGCATACGGCACCCACTCGTGCCGCCAGCCGCCGTTGCTGCCCTGGTGCAGGGCGATCTGGAAGGCTTCGGAGCGCTGGAACGCCGTGCTCTCGGGGTTGATCACGGCCATGGCCGCGATGCGCGCCACGAAGAACAGCTCGAGTGCCACGCCCGCCACCACGAGGCAGGCGATCAGGCGCAGCACGGCTTTCATGCTTTTGCGGTGGCAGCAGCAGCGGCGAGCGAGCTTCGCAGTTCGGCCAGCACCTGGGCCGAGGGCGGGCGCACGCCGCGCCAGATCTCGAACGATTCCGCCGCCTGTTCGACCAGCATGCCCAGTCCGTCGCGCGCGACCGCGCCGTGCGCCTCGGCCCAGGCCATGAAGCCGGCGGCGGCGGGGCCGTACATCATGTCGACCGCCAGGCCGCCGGGGCGCAGCACGTCGGCGCTCACCGGCACCGCGTCGCCCGCGAGGCTGGAGGCCGTGGCGTTGACCACCACGTCGAAGGCGCCCGGCACCTTGTCGAGCGCCCAGGCTTCGAGCGAGGCGCCGTGGCGCAGCGCCACCGCCGCATGGCGGCGCACCAATTCGATGGCCTTGTCGACGGTGCGGTTGGCCACCACGACGCGCGCGGCGCCCGCGTCGAGCAGTGGGCCCAGCACGCCGGCCGCCGCGCCGCCCGCGCCGATCAGCAGCAGCGCCTTGCCCTGCAGCGGCACGCCCGCGTTGCGCACGATGTCGTTGACCAGGCCGATGCCGTCGGTGTTGTCCGCATGGATGCCGCCGTCGGCCTCGAAGCGCAGCGTGTTCACCGCCTGCGCGAGCGTGGCGCGTTCGCTGGTGTGCTGCGCCAGCGCGGCGGCCTCGAACTTGAAGGGCACGGTGATGTTGCAGCCGCGCGCGGTGTCGCCGCGTTCGGCCGCCTCGGCGCGAAAGGCCGCGATGCCTTCGGCGAAGGCGCCGATGGGAACGAGGCGGCGGCCGTAGTCCATCTGCTGGCCGCAGAGTTCGGCGAAGCGCGCGTGGATGCGCGGCGAGCGGCTGTGTTCGACGGGGTTGCCGATGACGCAGTACAGGTCCATGGAGGGTGTTCCTGGGCTATTGGGAGGTGATTTCCATCGTGCCGTCGCGCGCGAAGCGGAACAGGCCCTGGATCACCATCTGGTCGGCCTGTTCGCGGCGCATGGCGTCGGTGAACTTGCCGAAGCTGCCGACGCTGCGAACGATGGCCTGCGCCCGGCGGTCGAGCGCGATGTTGCCGGAGCTCTGGTCGACGTCGACGGCGAGCACCTTGCCGTCGAAGTTGACGGTCATGGTCATCTTGAGATCGCCGTACAGCTTCTGGCCGGCGATCTGGGGGAAGTTCTCGGCGGCGCGCGCCTCGATGCGGCGAAGCATCTTGTCGACGTAGACGGCGAAGGCGGCCTCGCGCGTGGTCGGGCTGATGTAGCGCTTCTTGGGACGCGCGTTCTCTTCGTTCACGCGGCGCTCGATCTGGGCGAGGATCTCGACCATCTGGCGGCGCTTTTCTTCTTGCGCGGCGGCTTCGGTCGGATCGCCCGGATTGCGCGGGTCCGGCACCGGCATGGCGGCCAGCTCGCGCTTGATCTGCGCGAGCATCTGCATCTGCTGGGCCTGCATGGCCTCGACCTGGCGCCGGGAGTCCTCGAAGGAATCGCCCACCGAGGTGAAGCTGGACGGCGGCAGCGGGCTGGTCGCGCGGCCCTGCTCGAGGTCGCCGCCGCCCGCGAGCGAGGTCTGCGCCATGACCTTGGCCTTCGGGTCGGGCTTGTCCTGCGTCTTGCTGTTGACCAGGATCACTTCGAGCGGCGTCTCGCTGAAGACCTTGTTGAACGACTCGGGGTCGACGAAGCGCACCGCGAGCAGCGCGGCATGCGCGATGACCGACACGCCCAGAGCGATCTGCAGCGTGCTGAGGTCCTTGAAGTTCATTCTCTAAACTCCTCCAGAGGGGCGCATTCGAACGGCCCGATGGCTCATGCCGGTGTGTTCTCGGGCGCGGCCTCGCTGTCCGTCAGGTCGACCGCGATGGCGATCGGGCCCGCAACCACTTCTTCTTCGTCGCTCTCCTCGTCGACGGCCGCATCGGCCTTCGGTGTGTCGAGGCGCTCGAGCACGGTGCCGCTCACGTCGAGCGCGATCTCGTCGATCTCGCCGAGCTTCACGCGCAGGCGCGCGCCGCGCTCCTGCTGGCCGGCCACGGGGAACACCAGCGGCAGCGTCTCGGCGCGCACCAGCGCGCCGTTGGGCAGGTCCTTGATGACGGTGGCCTCGAGCTCGGAGATGCCCTGCTGCTGCAGGTACTTCAGCGTCCAGAAGCGCTCCATGCCGCCCTGGTAGGCGTTGTACGTGGCATAGGCTGCGTCGAAGCCCGAAAGAATCGAGAACAGGTCGGCGTCCTTCGGCTTGAAGGGCGCGGCCAGCGCGGCGGTCTTGCCGTGGCGCGCGGCGGCGATGATCTGCCACTGGTTCACCAGGTCGGTATAGCGGCGCAGCGGCGAGGTGCTCCAGGCATAGCTCTTCACGCCCAGGCCCGCATGCGGCAGCGCGCGCGTGCCCATGCGCACCTTGATGCCGGGCGCCAGGCTCGCTTGGCTGCGGTAGAGGCCGGGCACGCCGAGTTCGCCGAGCCAGCCGCCCCAGCTGCTGTTGGCCAGGATCATGGCCTCGGACACGATCAGGTCGAGCGGCGCGCCGCGCTGGCGCGTGCTGATCTGCACCTGCTCGTTGCCGGTGGGCTCGTTGCCCTCGTTGCCGACGAGGCGGAAGTTGTAGTCGGGCCGGTTGAAGTTCTCGGGCTTGCCGCGCACCACTTCGCGCTGTGCCTTCAGCTGCTTCGCGAGGCGGAACAGGAAGGAGAGCGGGGCGCGCAGCTGGGCCGCGGCTTCGGGCGTGCCTTCGCTCTGGAACGAGGCGTCTTCGAGCCAGGGCTGCGTGACGAAGGTGTCGAGCTGGTCGTGGCGCAGGTTGGCGACGATGGGCACGCGCTCCAGTTTGGTCTCGGTGCCTTGCAGTTCCAGCGTGGCTTCGTCGAAGCGCGCGTAGAGCGACACCGCGGGCCGGTCGCCGCCTTCGAGCAGCGTGTAGGTGTTGACCACGTCGTCGGGCAGCATCGTGATCTTGTAGCCCGGCATGTACACCGTGGACATGCGCGCGCGTGCCACGTTGTCGATGGCGCTGCCCGGCGTCAGTGCCAGGGCCGGTGCCGCGATGTGGATGCCGACGGTGACGGTGCCGCTGCCCAGGCCCTGCACCGAGAGCGCGTCGTCGATTTCGGTGGTCTGCGAATCGTCGATCGAGAAGGCCTGCACGCCGGAGGCCACGGGCAGGTCGTCCACGATGGCGGGCGCTGCGAGCGCGGGAAAGCCGGTGCCCTTGGGGAAGTTCTCGAACAGGAAGCGCCGCCAGTGGAACTGGTAGGGCGAGTCGATGGCGCCGGCGCGCTCCAGCAGGTCGAGCGGCGGGCGCTGCGTGGCGCGCGCGGCGTCGACCACGGCCTTGTATTCGGGCGCGTTCTTGTCGGGCTTGAACAGGATCTTGTAGAGCTGTTCGCGCACCGGCGCGGGGCACACGCCCTCGGCCAGTTGCCCGGCCCACTCGGTGATCTGCGCCTGGATGGCTTTTTTCTTCTCGATGGCGGCCAGCGCCTGCTGCACGATTTCGGCGGGGGCTTTCTTGAAGCGGCCCTTGCCGGCGCGGCGGAAGTAGTGCGGTGCCTCGAACAATGCGAACAGCGCCGCGGCTTGCTGCGCGAGCGAGGGCTTGTCGGTGAAATAGTCGGCTGCGAGTTCGGCAAAGCCGAATTCGCCTTCGGCCGCGAATTCCCAGGCGAGGTCGAGGTCGATGGTGGCGGCGAGCGTGCGCGCCTCGGCGATCAGCTCGGCGGGGGCGGGCTTCTCGAAACGCAGCACGATGTTGGCGCCCTTGACCTTGACGCGCTTGCCGGTGTCGAGCTCGACCTGTGCCGACGCTTCGGCCTCCGACAGCACGCGGCCGCCGAGGTACTTGCCGGCTTCTTCAAACAATACAAACATAGTCCCCGATTCTCCCACGCTGGACTGGCCCGGCCGCGGCGGCCGTGTGTCTCTGGTGAAGCGGGAGAGCTGGGAATGGGGCTCTAGACGACGGGATTGATGAAAGCCATCACGTCGTCGAGATGCGCCTTGTCGAAATCCGAGAGGGCGTGGTCGCCGCCTTCGAGCAGCTTGATGTTGCTGTCCGGATAGCGCGCGGACATCTCGTGCCAGTCGAGGGCTTCGTCGCCCTTGGCGATGATCGCGAACACGCGCTCGGGCCGCGTGAGCTGGCCGACTTCCATGGCGCGCAGCTCGTGGATGTATTCGGGGCGGAAGTAGAAATACTCGGCCGGGTCGTGCCAGACGGTCTGGTCGCCGATGTAGCGGGTGAGGTCGCGCGCGGGGTGCACCGCCGGGTTCAGCAGCACCGCGCGGCAGCGCGTCATGCCGGCCACGTAGGTGGCATAGAAGCCGCCGAGCGAGGAGCCCACCACCGCCATCGACTTGCGCGGCCAGTGGGCGATGCCCTTCATCACGAGGTCGATCGCATCGTGCGGCGAAGGCGGCAATTGCGGGCACCACCATTGCAGGTTCGGGTGGCGCCGCGCCACGCGGTCCGCCATGATCCGGGCCTTGGTCGATTGAGGCGAGGAGCGGAAGCCGTGCAGGTACAACAGGTGAGTGGTTTGCGGATCCATGCGATGAAGATACGGGAGGGGCGTGCGTCGCGCCGCGCTTGCCGGGACCGGGTAATTTTGCATGAGGTCTGTTCTCGCGAGGCCGCTTCCAACGTACAAAAACCCTGTGAGCGGGGTTCTGCGACAGGGGCGATGGCCTATCGGGCTCGGGGGTGCGCAAACCTCTTGGCGGCCCCGGTCCAAAAGGGTTTGCGCGAATCGAGACTTAAAGTATTCATGTTGTTCTTTGCCCTGATGCAGATGGTCTACGTTCGGATTACTTCGAGGCGTGGCGCCTTCGAAAAACACCGTTTGGACATGCGCACGGCATACGGCAAAAAAGCGGCGCAAGTGTCATGGGGTGCTTGTGCGGACGCATCCCATGAACTGGGTAGGCGTGGCCGAATTCACAATTTGCGCCGAGCCTTATGCTCGTGCCCATGAATATCGAGGCTCAAGATGACGGGACATTGCGCCGGTGGGGCGTGCTCGTCGTCGAAGACGACAGTCGCGCGCGCGCTTTTTTCGAGGCCAGCGTGCAGCGCAGCCCGCGCCTTTTCTGGCTCGGCAGCGCAGGCAGCGTGCAGGAGGCGCGTGCCTGGCTGGCGCGCACCGCAACCATTCCCGACGTGCTGCTGGTCGACCTCGGCATGCCCGACGGCACCGGGCTCGACGTGATCCGCGACGCGGTCGCGCGCTTTCCCGGCTGCGAGCCGCTGGTGGTGTCGGTCTTCGGCGACGAGGAGAACGTGCTCGCCAGCATCGAGGCCGGCGCGGTGGGCTACATCCACAAGGACGCCGCGCCCGAGGACATCGCGCAGACCATCGTCGAGATGAAGGCCGGCGCGTCGCCGATTTCGCCCATGATCGCGCGGCGCGTGCTGGCCAAGTACCGCAGCCTGCAGTCGTCGGCTGCGAGCGCGGTCGGCGGTGCCGAGGTGGCGGGCGGCGCACCCGAAGCGCCCGCCGAGGAGTCCGACCGCGGATTGCTGTCGGGCCGCGAACACGAGGTGCTGACGCTCATTGCGCGCGGCTTTTCTTACGCTGAAATCGCGCGGCTCAAGGGGCTGAGCGTCCACACGGTGCAGACTCACATCAAGAATCTCTACGGAAAGCTCGCGGTGCATTCCAAGAGCGAGGCCGTCTTCGAAGCGACGCGCCTCGGCCTGCTGTCTCATCCGGGCTGAGCACGGATGGTGTCGAAGCTGGTGTCGCTGCTTTCGTTGTTGCTGGCGCTGCTCCTGTCGGGCATCGCCACGACGGCCGCTGCGAGCGTGCCGGAACAGTCGATCGAACTGACGCAGGGCTCTGTGACGACCTCGGTCGACGGCGTCCGGCGCACCGAGCCGGTGGATCTGTCGTATCACTGGGACCGGCAGCACGAAGGCCGTCCGGGCTTCGCGACCTTCGACCTGCCGTTCACGCTCGAGGCCACCCCGGAAACGCCGTGGGGCATCTTCATTCCGCGCGTGGGCAACGTGTTCGAGGTGCAGCTCAACGACGCTTTGCTGCAGGTCTATGGCAACCTGGAGCGCGGCAACGAGGCCGACTACGCGAAGGCGCCGATCTACATACCCGTGCCGGGGCGCCTGCTGAAGCAGGGCGAGAACCATCTGCAGATCCGCCTGCGCGCCGACAGCGGGCGGCGTGCAGGCCTCTCGCACGTGACCATCGGCCCGGCTGCGCAGGTGCGGTCGGAAATGTTCGAGAGCGCCTATGCCTGGCGCTTCACGGGTTCGGTGCTGCTGGCGGCGTTCAGCCTGATCGTGGGCGGCATCGCCCTGGCGCTGTGGCTGACGCAGGTCGAGACGACCGCCAATGGCCGGCCGCGCCGGGAGGGCCTCTATTTCTGGGCCGCGCTGGCCGAGTTCTGCTGGGCCGTGCGGGTGGCCGACGGCGTCATCGCCGAGCCGCCGCTGAGCTGGGGCGTGTGGGGCGTGCTGATGGCCATCTGCTACGCGGGCTGGGTGGTCTCGGTGATGATGTTCGGCTGCCACATCGCCGGCTGGGGCAACGACCGCCGCTTCCGCTGGGTGCGCTGGCCGATGGCCGCCATCGTGGCCGGCACGGCGGTGTTCACCACGGTGGCCCTGCAGCGCGAGGAGCCGCTGTGGCTCACCGGCTGGCTCGCGGTGGAAATCGTGCTGGTCGTCGCGCTGGTGGGCGCCTTCGCGATCGCGACCGTTCGCAAGCCGAACACGGAGCAGCTGCTGGTGGCCGGCGCCGCGCTGGTGACGGTGGCCTTCGCCGCGCGCGACTGGCTGGTGATCCGCCTCAGTGACGCCTACGGCGAAACCACCTGGGTGCGCTATTCGTCGGTGTTCTTCGGCGTGGCCCTTTTGCTGATCGTGCTGCGGCGCTTTCACGCGGCGACGGTGCAGGCGCGCGGATCGGTGGCGGCGCTGGCCGAGCAGGTGGCCCAACGCGAACGCGAACTGGCCGCCACCTATGCCGAGCTGGAGGCCGCCGCGCGCGACCAGGCGCGCACCCATGAGCGCGAGCGCATCCTGCGCGACATGCATGACGGCGTGGGCTCGCACATCAGCTCGGCGATCCGGCAGCTGCAGTCGGGCCAGACCAGCCCGGGCGACCTGCTGCGCACGCTGCGCGATTCGCTGGACCAGCTCAAGCTGTCGATCGATTCCATCCACCTGCCGCCGGGCGACGTCGGCGCCTTGCTCGCGGCGCTGCGCTACCGGCTGGAGCCCCGGCTGGCGGCGGCCGGCATCGAATTCGAATGGGCGGTGGACGAGGTGGACACGGTGGCGCGGCTCGACGCCCAGACCATGCGGCAACTGCAGTTCCTGCTATTCGAGGCCATATCGAACGTGCTGCAGCACGCTCATGCCACCGTGCTGCGCCTGGAGGCCGACATGCGCGGCAAGACGGTGCAGGTGCGGGTGATCGACAACGGCCAGGGCTACGACGCCACGCAGGTGCCAAGGGCGCTGGCGGAGCGCGCCGGGGCCATCGGCGCCCGCCTGGCGGTCGAAAGCCGACCTGGCCGCACGGTCGTTCAGTTGGCTTTCGATTGAGGCGGGCGGCGGGGCGGGGATAATCCGCCCCCATGTCTGCCGTGTTCAATCAGCCCTCCCTGGCGCGTCGCATCGCGCCCATCTTCCAGGGCTTCGACGGCTTTCTGGCCTTTGCCGTGCTGCTGCTCGCATTCGCCGGATTGCTGACCATGTATTCGTCCGGTTACGACCATGGCACCCGTTTCGTCGACCACGGCCGCAACATGCTGCTGGCCGGCTTCATCATGTTCGTGGTGGCGCAGGTGCCGCCGCAGAAGCTCATGCTCGCGGCCGTGCCGCTCTATGCGATGGGGGTGGCGCTGCTGGTGGCGGTGGCGCTCTTCGGCATCACCAAGAAGGGCGCCCAGCGCTGGATCAACCTGGGCATGGTGATCCAGCCCAGCGAAATTTTGAAGATCGCGATGCCGCTGATGCTCGCGTGGTGGTTCCAGCGGCGCGAAGGCCAGTTGCGGCCGCTCGATTTCGTGGTGGCGACGGTGCTGCTGGCGGTGCCGGTCGGCCTCATCATGAAGCAGCCCGACCTGGGCACCTCGCTGCTGGTGCTGGCGGCGGGGCTGGCGGTGATCTTCTTCGCGGGGCTGCCCTGGAAGCTGATCGTGCCGCCGGTGGTGATCGGCGCGGTGGCCATCACGCTGATCGTGAGCTTCGAGTCGCGGCTGTGCGCCGACGGCGTCGACTGGCGCGTGCTGCACGACTACCAGAAGCAGCGCGTGTGCACGCTGCTCGACCCCAGCAAGGACCCGCTGGGCAAGGGTTTCCACATCATCCAGGGCATGATCGCCATCGGCTCGGGCGGCGTGGGCGGCAAGGGCTTCATGCAGGGCACGCAGACGCACCTCGAATTCATTCCCGAGCGCACCACCGACTTCATCTTCGCGGCCTATTCCGAGGAATTCGGCCTCATGGGCAACCTGATGCTGATTTCGGCCTTCATCCTGCTGATCTTCCGCGGGCTGGCCATCGCGACCAACGCCACCACGCTGTTCTCGCGCCTGCTGGCGGGGGCGGTGACGATGATCTTCTTCACCTACGCCTTCGTGAACATGGGCATGGTGAGCGGCATCCTGCCGGTGGTGGGCGTGCCGCTGCCCTTCATCAGCTATGGCGGCACGGCCATGGTGACGCTGGGGCTGGGGCTGGGGATCCTGATGTCGATCGCCCGGGCAAGGAAGCTGGCGCAGAACTAGCGCCGCAGTGCCCTTGAGGGCGGCGCGGAAGAGGGCTGCTGCCTAGAATGGCGGTCATGATCTCTCGCGAACCCACCATCGAGCGCCTCGCCACGGCGCAACAGCTCCTTCTCACGCCGTTCGGACTCGACGAATCGCACCTGAGCAAGGCCTTGGCCGAGATCACCGCGCACCGGGTGGACGACGCCGACCTGTACTTCCAGTACACCCGCAGCGAGGGCTGGAGCCTCGAAGAGGGCATCGTCAAGACCGGCAGCTTCAGCATCGACCAGGGCGTCGGCGTGCGCGCGGTCAGCGGCGAGAAAACCGCCTTTGCCTATTCCGACGACATTTCCGAAGCCTCGCTGCTCGACGCGGCGCGCACCGTGCGTTCGATTTCCTCCGCGGGCCGCACCGGCCGCGTGAAGACGGCGACCCGCAAGATCGCCTCCAGCCGCTCGCTCTACCAAGGCATCGATCCCATTTCCACGCTCGACAGCACCGCCAAGGTCAAGCTGCTCGAGAAGGTCGAGAAGCTGGCGCGTTCGCGCGACCCGCGCGTGGCGCAGGTCATGGCCGGCCTGGCCAGCGAATACGACGTGGTGCTGGTGGCACGCGCCGACGGCACGCTGGCCGCCGACGTGCGTCCGCTGGTGCGGCTCTCGGTCACGGTGATCGCCGAGCAGAACGGCCGCCGCGAAATCGGCTCCGGCGGCGGCGGCGGGCGCTTCGGCCTGGCTTACTTCTCCGACGAGCAGATCGCCGAGTACGTCGACCACGCCGTGAAGGCGGCCCTGACCAACCTCGACGCGCGCCCGGCCCCGGCCGGCGAGATGACCGTGGTGCTCGGCTCGGGCTGGCCCGGCATCCTGCTGCACGAAGCCATCGGCCACGGGCTGGAAGGCGACTTCAACCGCAAGGGGTCGAGCGCGTTCTCGGGCCGCATCGGCCAGCGCGTGGCGGCCAAGGGCGTGACGGTGCTCGACGACGGCACCATCGCCGACCGCCGCGGCTCGCTCAACGTGGACGACGAGGGCAACGCCAGCCAGCGCAACGTGCTGATCGAGGACGGCATCCTCAAGGGCTACATCCAGGACTCGATGAACGCGCGCCTCATGAAGGTCAAGCCCACCGGCAACGGCCGCCGCGAGAGCTATGCCCACGTGCCGATGCCGCGCATGACCAACACCTACATGCTCGGCGGCGACAAGGACCCGAAGGAAATCGTCGCGAGTATCAAGAAGGGCCTTTACGCCACCAACTTCGGCGGCGGGCAGGTCGACATCACGAGCGGCAAGTTCGTGTTCTCGGCCAGCGAAGCCTATTGGGTCGAGAACGGCAAGATCCAGTATCCGGTGAAGGGCGCGACCATCGTGGGCAACGGCCCGGACGCGCTCACCCGCGTGACCATGATCGGCAACGACATGGCGCTCGACTCCGGCGTGGGCACCTGCGGCAAGGAAGGCCAGAGCGTTCCCGTGGGCGTGGGCCAGCCGACCCTGCGCATCGACGGCCTGACAGTAGGTGGAACGGCTTAGGCCTTTTGTCACTTGCGGATTGTTTCCTTCGGTTGCTAAGCTGCGTTCCTTTTGCGAACGACAGAATTCAAGGAGCAACTCGATGGGGAGCAGGATCAATTCGCCCGCTGTGCTGTGGGCCGTGACCGCCTTGGTGGCGTTGGCTTCTGCCGGTTGCGCATCGCGCGGCGGTTCGGGCAGCCAGCCCGAGGCAGCGCCAGCAGCCGCAGCGGCGCCCGCCGCCCGCGGTGGTGCCAAGGCCGGCATGGACGCCCAGGGCAACGTGGTCGACTCGTCGAAGGTCGAGGCCGGCAGCGGCAAGACGGTCAAGGGCCTGAACGGCTACGAAGGCGAGATCACAGGCAACCCGGCGCGCAACAGCAAGTTCGCGCGGCTGCAGATCGGCATGAGCGCCAGGCAGGTCACCGACCTGGCCGGCCAGCCGACCGACCAGGGCGCCTACGTCACCGGCAAGGCTTTCATTCCGTTCTATTTCGGCAGTGACCGCCACCGCTTCGAAATGACTTACAAGGGCCAGGGCCGGCTGATTTTCGCGGGCGGCGGCATGGGCGATTTCTCCAGCGGCAACCTGATCTGGATCATCCACAACCCCAACGAATCGGGCTACCGGTAAGCCAAGCCGCTTGACCCGGTCTTTGCTTTCCGTGCTACATTTCGCCCACATGTCCGCCCTCCGCGCTTACTTTTTTGCCTACTTTTGGTTCCCGGTTTCCGGCGGACGAGAGGCGAGCGCGTAAAGCAAACGAACACCCTCCCAAAACCGCCGGTGGCTTCAAGCCCCCGGCGGTTTTTTTATGGCCTGACGAAACCCACTCCAACAAGGAAGCACCCATGAGCACGAACACTGCCCCCGCCAGCGACAGCTGGTATGCGAGCGTCGAAAAAACCAGCAAGACCGACGACGAACGCATCAAGGACATCAACGTGCTGCCCCCTCCCGAACATCTGATCCGCTTTTTCCCGATCCGCGGCACGCCTGTCGAAACGCTGATCGAAGGCACCCGCCGCAGCATCCACAACATCATGGCGGGCAAGGACGATCGGCTGCTGGTGATCATGGGGCCGTGCTCCATCCACGACCCGGCCGCGGCGCTCGAATACGCCCGCCGCCTGAAGGTCGAGCGCGAAAAGTACGCCGGCACGCTGGAAATCGTGATGCGCGTGTACTTCGAGAAGCCGCGCACCACCGTCGGCTGGAAGGGCCTGATCAACGACCCGTACCTCGACGAGAGCTTTCGCATCGACGAAGGCCTGCGCATCGCGCGCCAGTTGCTGATCGACATCAACCGCCTCGGCCTGCCGGCGGGCAGCGAGTTCCTCGACGTGATCTCGCCCCAGTACATCGGCGACCTGATCGCCTGGGGCGCCATCGGCGCGCGCACCACCGAAAGCCAGGTGCACCGCGAACTGGCCTCGGGCCTGTCGGCGCCGATCGGCTTCAAGAACGGCACCGACGGCAACATCCGCATCGCCACCGACGCCATCCAGGCGGCTGCGCGCGGCCATCACTTCCTGTCGGTACACAAGAATGGCCAGGTCGCCATCGTGCAGACCAACGGCAACCCCGACTGCCACGTGATCCTGCGCGGCGGCAAGGCGCCCAACTACGACGCCGAAAGCGTCGAGGCTGCCTGCAAGGACCTGCAGGCCGCGAAGCTGCCGCCCACGCTGATGGTCGACTGCAGCCACGCCAACAGCTCGAAGCAGCACCAGAAGCAGATCGACGTGGCGAAGGATGTCGCCGCGCAGATCGCCGGTGGTTCGAACCGCGTGTTCGGCGTGATGGTCGAAAGCCACCTGCAGGCTGGCGCCCAGAAGTTCACGCCGGGCAAGGACGAACTGTCGGGCCTGGAATACGGCAAGAGCATCACCGACGCCTGCCTGGGCTGGGACGACTCGGTGCAGGTGCTCGACACGCTGTCGCAGGCGGTCAAGCGCCGCCGGGGCTGAGCCGGGTCAGAGCATGTCGGCCAGGTCGGGCCAGTGGTGCCGCATCGACGCAGCTTCGTCGCTGTCGGGCGGCACCAGCGAGAAGTCGGCGAAATCGAAGCCCGGCCCGACCATGCAGGCGACCAGCGTGTAGTCGCCCGCCGCGTGCCCCCGAATCGGGCGCGCGGCCTGCCACTGGCCGGCGGGCACCACGTGCTGGGGCCGCGTGCCGTGGGCATCGACCGGGCCCAGCTTCACATGGGCCGGCGCGGTTCGCATTGCGGCGTCGCAGGTCCAGAGCGCCAGCGGCACGCCTTCCAGATGCACCCAGGCCTCGTCCGACAGCACCCGGTGCCAGCGCGACTGCTGGTCGGCTTCCAGAAGAAAGTAGATGCTGGTCAGCGCATTGCGGGTTGCGCGGCCATCGGTGGGGGAGACGGTCGCCACCGAGCGGAACACTTCCTTGTACCAGCCGCCTTCGGGGTGCGGCTGTAGCTTCAGGGTCTCAATCAGTTCTTGCGCACGGGACAGAGGAGGGATAAGGGGCATGCGCTCATGATGCCGCCGCGGCCTTCAGCGCGGCAAGCAGTTTGTCGTGCACGCCGCCGAAGCCGCCGTTGCTCATGCAGACGATGTGATCGCCGGGCCGTGCGGCGGCCACGATCTGATTCACCAGCGGTTCGATGGCCCCGGCCAGTTGGGCGCGCTCGCCCATCGGCGCCAGCGCTGCGGCCACGTCCCAGTCGAGCCCGGCCGTGTGGCAGAACGACAGGTCGGCCGCTTCCAGGCTCCACGGCAGCTGCGCCGCCATGACACCCAGCTTCATCGTGTTGCTGCGCGGCTCGAAGGCCGCGAGGATGCGCTCGCTTTTCTTGCCTGCCGCGTCGAGCTTGTTGCGAAGGCCGTCGAGCGTGGTGCGAATGGCCGTGGGGTGGTGGGCGAAGTCGTCGTAGACGGTGATGCTGCCGCCGCTGCGTTCCACGGTGCCCCGCAGCTCCATGCGCCGGCGCACGTTGCGGAAGCTGCCGAGCGCGCGGGCGGCTTCGGCGGGCGGCACGCCCACATGGTCGGCCGCGGCAATGGCGGCCAGCGCATTCATCTGGTTGTGCAGGCCGGAGAGTTCCCATTCGACCCGGCCGATCACTTCGCCCTGGCGCAACACGTCGAAGGCGTCGTGCGAGCCGCGAGCCTGCCACTCGCCGCCGGCGCCGAAGCGCGCGAGCTCGCTCCAGCAGCCCTGGCTCAGCACATGCCGCAGGCTTTCTTCGGTGGCGTTCACCACCAGCCGGCCGGTGCTGGGCACGGTGCGCACGAGATGATGGAATTGCCGTTCGATGGCGGCGAGATCATCGAAGATGTCCGCGTGATCGAATTCCAGGTTGTTCAGCACCGCGGTGCGCGGCCGGTAGTGCACGAACTTGCTGCGCTTGTCGAAGAAGGCCGTGTCGTACTCATCGGCTTCGATCACGAAAGCCGTGCCGTCGCCCAACCGGGCCGACACGCCAAAGTCCAGCGGTACGCCGCCCACCAGGAAGCCCGGCGCCTTGCCGCCTTTTTCGAGCACCCAGGCCAGCATTGACGTGGTCGTGGTCTTGCCATGGGTTCCGGCCACGGCCAGGACATGGCGGCCTTGCAGCACGTGTTCGGCCAGCCATTGCGGGCCGCTCGTGTAGGGCTTGCCAGCGTCGAGGATTGCTTCCATCAGCGGGAACTTGGGGCTCCCGTCGGGCAGCCGCGCGCGGGAGACCACGTTGCCGATCACGAACATGTCGGGCGAAAGTTTCAACTGCTCGGCGCCGAAGCCTTCGATCAGATCGATGCCGAGCGAGCGCAGCTGGTCGCTCATGGGCGGGTACACGCCGGCGTCGCAACCCGTGACCCGATGGCCTGCCTCGCGCGCCAGGGCGGCGAGTCCGCCCATGAACGTGCCGCAGATACCCAGAATATGAATGTGCATCGGTCGATTCTAGGGAAGCGACATGCGGCGCCCACCCGGCCGCCAGGCCTTTGACCTGTGCTTCGTACTGATGTTCGTGTGAGGGACGTCCACTGCGGGCAAAATGCCCGAATGGACACGTCCAAGCGTGAAATCGCCGCTTCCGCAGCCCGTCTCGTCGTCGAGGAAGGGCTGGAGTACGGCCCGGCCAAGCGTCGCGCACTGCGCGACCTCGGTCTGTCGGCGCGCACGCCGCTGCCGAACAACGACGAAGTCGAGGCCGAGGTGCGCGAATACATCGAGCTGTTCTGCGCCGATACCCAGCCGCAGGAACTGCACGCGCTGCGCCTTCTGGCGCTCGAATGGATGGAGCGCATGGCCGCCTTCCGCCCGCATGTCGGCGGCGCCGTATGGCACGGAACGGCCACCCGGCTGTCAGACATTTATATTCAATTGTTCTGCGATGATTCCAAGTCGGCCGAAATCGCCCTGATCGATCACCACGTGGACTACGAGCCCCGCATGGTGACCGGCTTTCATGGCGAACAGGTCGAGGCCTTGAGCGTGCATGCGCCGAGCCGGGCGCTCGGCGAGGAAATCGGCGTGCATCTGCTGGTCTATGACCTCGACGACCTGCGCGGAGCCCTGAAGCCCGACGCCCAGGGGCGCACGCCGCGCGGCGATCTGCCCGCATTGCGCCGACTGATTGAACGAGAAAAGGACAAGTGAATGACTTCTTCGCCCACCCGACGCGGCATGCTCTATGCCGGCGTGGCGGCTGCCGCGGCAGCCGCCGGGCTCGGTGGCGCCTGGTGGAAGGAGCGCGGCAGCAGCAGTTCGGCAGGCGGCGGCGAGCAGCTGGACGCCGCGTTCTGGGGCCAGAGCTTCGAGCGCCCGGAGGGCGGTGACCTCGTTCTGTCGAGCTTGCGCGGCAAGCCGCTGCTGCTGAACTTCTGGGCTACATGGTGCCCTCCCTGCGTCGAAGAAATGCCCATGATCGACGCCTTTTTCCGCGAACATGGCGCCAACGGATGGCAAGTGGTGGGTTTGGCCATCGATCAGCCCAGCGCCGTGCGCAAATTCCTGCAACGCACGCCCGTCACCTACCCCACCGGCCTGGCCGGCCTGCAGGGCACGGAACTGGTCAAGAACCTGGGCAATACGGGCGGCGGGCTGCCCTTCACCCTGGTACTGAATGCGAACGGTTCTGTGGCCGCTCGTAAAATGGGCAAGCTGGAAACCACCGATCTGGACACTTGGCGGCGCGAACTGGTTCGTGGTTAGAATCCCGCCCTCCCGCTGGCATTAGCCGCCAAACGCCGAAAATCACCGATTTTCGGACAAGTTATATCCCAAAGACCGGCAAAGCCGGCACTGGAGTCTCATGGATCTGCGCAAACTCAAGACACTGATCGATCTGGTGTCCGAATCGAATATTTCCGAACTGGAAATCACCGAGACCGAAGGCAAGGTTCGCATCGTCAAGGGCGGCGGCGCTGCCCCGGTGCAGTATGTGCAAACCCTGGCTGCGCCAGCAGCGGCAGCCGCCGCGCCGGCCGCAGCCGGTGCGGCCCCCGCCGTGGCCAGCGCGCCGGTTGCCGCGGAGGCGGCTCGCGCCGGCCACGCAGTGAAGTCGCCGATGGTCGGCACCTTCTACCGTTCGTCCAGCCCCGGCGCACCGGCTTTTGTCGAAGTCGGCAGCAAGGTGAACGAGGGTGACACGGTCTGCATCATCGAAGCGATGAAGATCCTCAACGAAATCGAAGCCGACAAGTCCGGCACGATCACCCAGATCCTCGGCGAAAACGGGCAGGCGGTCGAATACGGCCAGCCGCTGTTCATCATCGAGTGACCATGTTCAAGAAGATCCTGGTTGCAAACCGGGGGGAAATCGCCCTCCGGATCCAGCGCGCCTGCAGCGAGCTCGGCATCAAGGCCGTGATGGTGTATTCGGAGGCCGATCGCGACGCCAAGTACATCAAGCTCGCTGAAGAGGCGGTGTGCATCGGCCCGGCCCCGTCGGCGCAGAGCTATCTCAACATGCCGGCGATCATTTCGGCCGCCGAAGTGACCGACGCCGAAGCCATCCACCCCGGCTACGGCTTCCTGAGCGAGAACGCCAACTTCGCGGAACGCGTGGAGCAGAGCGGGTTCCAGTTCATCGGCCCGACGCCGGACAACATCCGCACGATGGGCGACAAGGTCTCGGCCAAGCAGGCCATGATCAAGGCCGGCGTGCCTTGCGTGCCCGGTTCCGAAGGCGAACTGTCGGACGACGCCGCCACCAACAAGCGCATTGCCCGCGCGATCGGCTACCCGGTCATCATCAAGGCGGCGGGCGGCGGCGGTGGCCGCGGCATGCGCGTGGTGCACACCGAGGCGGCGCTGGTCAATGCGATCCAGATGACCAAGGCGGAAGCCGGCGCGGCCTTCAACAATGCGGCCGTGTACATGGAGAAGTTTCTCCAGAACCCGCGCCACATCGAGATCCAGATCCTCGCTGACAAGCACAAGAACGCCGTCTACCTGGGCGAGCGCGACTGCTCCATGCAGCGCCGCCACCAGAAGGTGATCGAGGAATCGCCCGCGCCGGGCATTCCGCGCAAGCTGATCGAAAAGATCGGCGAGCGTTGCGCAGCCGCCTGCAAGAAGATCGGCTACCGCGGTGCCGGCACCTTCGAGTTCCTCTATGAGAACGGCGAGTTCTACTTCATCGAGATGAACACGCGCGTCCAGGTGGAGCATCCGGTGACGGAGTTCACCACGGGCATCGACATCGTCAAGACGCAGATCATGGTCGCGGCCGGCGAGAAGCTGCCGTTCACGCAGCGCCAGATCCAGATGCACGGCCACGCCATCGAAGTGCGCATCAACGCCGAAGACGCCTGGAAGTTCACGCCGTCGCCGGGCCGCATCACCATGTGGCACCCGCCGGGCGGCCCTGGCGTGCGCGTCGACTCGCATGCGTACACCAACTACTTCGTGCCGCCGAACTACGACTCGATGATCGGCAAGATCATCGTCTACGGCGACACGCGCGAGCAGGCCATGGCCCGCATGCGCACGGCGCTCAACGAGACGGTGATCGAAGGCATCCAGACCAACATCCCGCTGCACCGCGAGCTGATGGTCGATTCCAAGTTCATGACCGGCGGCACCAACATCCACTACCTCGAAGAGTGGCTGGCTGCACACAAGCGCTGACCTGGAAAGACTGCGATGTTTGAACTCCGCCTGATGGCGCCGGAAGACCGGGTCGAAACGCTCAGCGACGCGCTCGATGCACTCGATGCACTGAGCGTGTCGGTGGAAGACGCCGACGCGCAGACCGACGCCGAGCAGGCGCTGTTCGGCGAGCCCGGCATGCCGCCGCCCAAGGATGGCTGGCAGCGTTCGCGCGTGATCGCGCTGTTCCCGGACGAGGCCGCCGCGAAAGAGGCTGCCTCGGTGCTTGCACTGCAGGACTTCTTCGAAGGCTGCGAAGTGCTCGGCATCGGCACCGTGCCCGAGCAGGACTGGGTGCGGCTCACGCAATCGCAGTTCGCGCCGGTCGAGATCACGCCCGAGTTCTGGATCGTGCCCACGTGGCACGAGCCGCCGGAGCAGGCCCGTCAGGTGATTCGCCTGGACCCGGGGCTCGCCTTCGGCACCGGCACGCATCCCACCACCCGCATGTGCCTGCGCTGGATCGCCACCCGGCAAGGCGGCCTGGGCGGCCAGCGCGTGCTCGACTACGGTTGCGGCTCCGGCATCCTCGCCATCGGCGCGGCGAAGTTCGGTGCGAGCGACATCGACGCCGTCGACATCGACGAAGCCGCGGTCTCGTCGACCCGGCTCAATGCCGAGGCCAACGGCGTCCAGCTGAAGGCAGGCCTGCCCGAGGCGGCCAAGGGCCATTACGACACCGTGCTCGCGAACATCCTGGCCACGCCGCTCAAGGTGCTCGCGCCTCTGCTGCGCGGCCACGTGAAGGCCGGCGGGTCGCTGGTGCTGGCCGGCATCCTCGAGCGCCAGGCCGATGAATTGAAAGAGGCCTACGCACCGTACGCCGCGCTCGAAGTCAGCGACACCGAGGACGGCTGGATCCTCATGACCGCGCGCTGCTGAGCCGCTGCTTCGCGCCCCTCACGCGGCGAGGGCCCGACCCTACAATCGCCCCGTCATGAGCCTCGTCACGCGCTGTCCCGCCTGCACCACCACCTTCAAGGTGGTGCGCGACCAGCTTCGCATCTCGGACGGCTGGGTGCGCTGCGGGCGCTGCAGCCATGTGTTCGATGCCACGCTCGACCTGCATGAAGCGCCCGATGGCGCATCGGCGAGTGCGTCGCCTGCAATGCAGGGCGGCTACATGCCCGGGCTGGTCGAATCGCCGCCCGAGCCGAAGGCAGCCCCATCGCCTGCGCCCGTGCCGCCACCACCGGCCGTCGAGGCGCCTGCCCAGCCGGCAGCGGAAGATGCCGACTTCTTCGACGACGAGCCCGAGCACCACCAGTCTCGGCAGGATCCTCTGCCTGAGGCGTCCGGGCCATCGCTGCCGCCGGCGGTCATGCCGCCGCTGCCGTCGCCGCTCGATTTCTCCCTGGCCTTGCCCGAGCACGGCATCGCCGCGGACGAGCCCTGGTCCGACCTCGACGCCACCGAGCCCGCGTGGAAGCCGCCGCAGCGCACGCTGCCGCCGTTTCCGAGCATCGACCTCAACCTGGCGTCTGCGCCGCCTTCGCCGCCCCCGCCGGTGCCACCGCTGCCCGCCAAGTCGCAGGCCAGGATGCGCACGCTGGTCGAACGCGCCAGCGACGACGGGGAGGGCGAGCGCGAGCAGGAAGAAAAAGACCACGACCAGGTGCAGATGCAGAAAGCACTGCGCCGCGCCCGCATCAAGTCGGCCAAGATCGCGAGCGCCAAGGCCCGCGAGGAGCGCGCCGCAGCGAAGGCCGCGAGTTCGGCTTCGGCGGTGCAGGCCGTGCAGACCGAAAGCGAGCCCGACTTCTCCCTGTCGTCGACCTTCGAGCCGCCGCCGGGCCATCCGCTCTCCGAAGAAGACGATCCTGCCGAAACATTGCCGGGCTTCTGGCAGCGCAAGAGCGTGCGCGTCTTGCTCGTGCTGCTGGCGGTGCTTGCCGTGCTGCTGCTCGTCGTGCAGGTCATTCGACATGAGCGCGATGGCATCGCGGCGCGCCAGCCCAATTTGCGTCCCGCACTGGCGATGCTGTGCCAATACACCGGCTGCGAACTTGCGGCCCTGCGCCAGATCGGCGACATCGTGATCGAAGGCGCTGCCTTCGCGCGCGAGAAGAGCGGCAGCAACGACTACCGGCTGAGCTTCACCTTGCGCAATGGCGCGACCGTGCCGCTCGCGATGCCGGCCGTCGAGCTGTCGCTGCTCGACACGCAGGAGCGTGCCGTGGTGCGCCGCGTGCTCATGCCGGCCGACTACGGCGCTCCGGCCGTGCTGGCTGCGCGGGCGGATCGCGCGGCTTCGCTGCCGTTGACGCTGTCCGCCTCGGAAGCCGCGGCGCTGCCGCCCATCGCGGGATACCGCGTCGAGGCCTTCTATCCCTGAACGCGGCGCTCGCAGGCGTCTCTTTCTTTCTTCAATTCTTCAACCAACGGCTCACCCATGGCAGCAGTAATTTGCGGTTCCCTCGCGTTCGACACGATCATGACTTTCGAGGGGCGGTTCGCCGACCAGATTCTTCCGGACCAGCTGCACATCCTGAATGTGTCGTTCCTGGTGCCGACCCTGCGGCGTGACTTCGGCGGTTGCGCCGGCAACATCGCCTACAGCCTCAATGCGCTCGGCGGCACGGCCCTGCCGATGGCCACGCTGGGCAGCGACGGCGCCTCGTACCTCGAGCGCATGCGCTCGCTGGGCATCAGCACGGAGTTCGTGCGCCAGCTCGACGACACCTTCACCGCCCAGGCGATGATCATGAGCGACGTCGACAACAACCAGATCACGGCGTTTCACCCCGGCGCGATGCAGCAGGCGCACGTCACCAAGGTTGCTGCGCGCGAAGACATCAAGCTCGGCATCATCGCGCCCGACGGCCGCGATGCGATGCTGCAGCACGCGGAGCAATTTGCCGCCGCCGGCATTCCTTTCGTGTTCGATCCGGGCCAGGGCCTGCCGATGTTCGACGGCGAGGCGCTGCGCCATTTCGTCGAGCTCGCGAGCTGGGTGGTGGTGAACGACTACGAAGGAAAGATGCTGTCGCAACGCACCGGCTGGAGCCTGGCCGAGATCTCGCAGCGCGTGCGCGGCCTGGTGGTCACGCTGGCGGCCGACGGCTGCGAAGTGTGGACCGACGGCGTGCGCGAGCATGTGCCGGGCGTGGTGCCGACCGAGGTTGTCGAGCCCACCGGCTGCGGCGACGCATGGCGCGGCGCGCTGCTGTTCGGTCTGGAAAAGGAATGGCCGCTGGCGCAGTGCGCGGCACTGGGCAACCGCATCGGCGCGCTCAAGATCGCGCAGCGCGGCCCGCAGAACTACCAGGTCGATCGCAAGGCCCTGGGGCTCTGATCGTCGCGGTCCCCGAGCCGCAAATAAAAAAGCCCGACACCGCGAGGTGTCGGGCTTTTGCGCTTTCAGAGCCGCTGAAAAGACTCAGGGCTTGCTGGCCGTGGGGAACGGCCAGGCAGCTTGAGGATTCAGCGTCGTTTGCGCAGCAGGAGCGGCAGCAGGTGCTACGGCAGCCTTGGCGGGCGCCGCTGCCTTGGCAGCCTTCTTCGCAGCAGGCTTCTTGGCAGCAGCGGCAGGCTTGGCAGCGGGCTTTTTCGCGGCTTTCTTGGCCGCAGCCTTTTTGGCAGGCGCCTTCTTGGCAGCAGCCTTCTTCGCAGGCGCCTTCTTGGCGGCGGCCTTCTTGGCAGGAGCCTTCTTGGCGGCGGCCTTCTTGGCCGGGGCCTTCTTCGCTACGGCCTTCTTGGCAGGAGCCTTCTTGGCGGCGGCCTTCTTGGCCGGTGCTGCCTTCTTGGCCGCTACCTTCTTCGCCGGCGCCTTCTTGGCGGCTACCTTCTTGGCAGCGACCTTCTTGGCCGGAGCCTTCTTGGCGGCTACCTTCTTTGCCGGAGCCTTCTTAGCAGCCACGACCTTCTTTGCCGGAGCCTTCTTTGCAGCGGCTTTCTTAGCCGGCGCTTTCTTTGCAGTTGCCATTTCTATTTCTCCTTGATCAAGTTGAAAAAATCAACCTATTGAAGCACTCCACGCACGTTGGGTAGCGTGAAGCGATTCATGGCGTTGGAATCTGAGCCCCAGCACCATGAACACCTGAGCCCTCGTCCATGCCGCGCTCTCTGGCGCGATCGGTGGCAAGGGCAATTCTTGAATTCATTAATTCTTGTCGAAAGATTCAATCCCAGGAGAGCGCACCACCCGACTGGTACTCGATCACGCGGGTTTCGAAAAAGTTGCGCTCTTTCTTCAGGTCAATCATTTCGCTCATCCAGGGGAACGGGTTTTCCTCGTTCGGGAAGAGCGTTTCGAGGCCGATCTGCTGTGCACGCCGGTTGGCGATGTAGCGCAGGTAGCCCTTGAACATGGAGGCATTCATACCGAGCACGCCGCGAGGCATCGTGTCTTCGGCGTACTTGTATTCGAGCTCGACGGCCTTCATGAAGAGAGCCTTGATCTCCGCCTTGAACTCTGCCGTCCAGAGGCCGGGGTTCTCGAGCTTGAGCTGGTTGATCAGGTCGATGCCGAAGTTGCAGTGCATCGACTCGTCGCGCAGGATGTACTGGTACTGCTCGGCGGCACCGGTCATCTTGTTCTGGCGGCCCAGCGCGAGGATCTGCGTGAAGCCGACGTAGAAGAAGAGCCCTTCCATCAGGCAGGCGAACACGATGAGCGACTTGAGCAGCGTCTGGTCGGTCTCGTGGGTGCCGGTCTTGAAGTTGGGGTCGCTGATGGCGTCGATGAACGGGATCAGGAACTGGTCCTTCTCGCGGATCGACGGCACTTCGTTGTAGGCGTTGAAGATCTCGCTCTCGTCCAGGCCGAGCGACTCGACGATGTACTGGTACGCGTGCGTGTGGATCGCTTCCTCGAAGGCCTGGCGCAGCAGGAACTGGCGGCATTCAGGGGCAGTGATGTGGCGGTAGGTGCCCAGCACGATGTTGTTGGCGGCCAGCGAGTCGGCGGTCACGAAGAAGCCGAGGTTGCGCTTGACGATGCGGCGCTCGTCTTCGGTCAGGCCGTTGGGGTCCTTCCAGAGCGCGATGTCGCGCGTCATGTTCACTTCCTGCGGCATCCAGTGGTTGGCGCAGGTGGCGAGGTACTTTTCCCACGCCCACTTGTACTTGAAGGGCACCAGCTGGTTGACGTCGGTCTGACCATTGATGATGCGCTTGTCGGAAGCCTTGACACGCTGGGTGGCCGCAGGCGTTGTTGCTGCTGCGGGCTGTGCAATCGACGAAGTCGGAGCATCCACCGAACGGCCTGCGGAAAAACCGCCGGTCGATGCGTGGTGCTGCTGCAATCCTTGTTGCATATCCTTTGGTAAGGAGGGCTTGACTTCTTCGTCCCAGGTCAACATAGAAAAATCCAATGCTCAAATTATCGGAGTAACGATGTGAGTTGCAAAGTGCTCGTTCACATCGCACGCCATTTATGTGGTTGTTATGTTGCTCGCATGCATCGTGCGATGTCAGTCAATGGCTTCATCGAGTGACCGTCGCACGACTTTCGCATGCACCTCGCTGATTCAACGAAGCGCCGGTGCGCGCTTCGATTCACTCATCACTGGCAGGCTTCGCAGGTCGGATCGTCCACGCCGCAGAACGCGATGTCGGTGGCGGGAATCGCGTTCATCTGTGCCTTTGCCGCAGCTGCAGCGGCTTCGAGCGCGCTCATGCCCGACGGTGCATCGCCACCCGACGACACTGCGTTGAGGCGGCCCGACTGCACCGTCGACTTCTCGGCGTGCGTCGCGCTCTGCGTGCGCAGGTAGTAGGTCGTCTTCAGGCCGCGCAGCCATGCGAGCTTGTATGTGTCGTCGAGCTTCTTGCCCGATGCGCCGGCCATGTAGATGTTCAGCGACTGCGCCTGGTCGATCCACTTCTGGCGACGCGCGGCGGCTTCCACCAGCCACGTGGTTTCCACTTCGAACGCGGTGGCGTAGAGCGCCTTCACGTCTTGCGGCACGCGGTCGATCGGACGCAGCGAACCGTCGAAGTGCTTCAGGTCCATGACCATCACGTCGTCCCACAGGCCCAGGCGCTTCAGGTCGCGCACCAGGTAGTGGTTGATCACAGTGAATTCGCCCGACAGGTTCGACTTGACCGACAGGTTGCCGAAGCAGGGTTCGATCGATGCGTCGACGCCGATGATGTTCGAGATGGTCGCGGTCGGGGCGATGGCCACGCAGTTCGAATTGCGCATGCCGTCGGCCTTGATCTTCTGGCGCAGCACGTCCCAGTCGAGCGTGGCCGAACGGTCGACCTCGACGTAGCCGCCGCGTGCCTTCTCGAGCAGGTCGAGCGAGTCGATCGGCAGGATGCCCTTGTCCCACAGCGAGCCCTTGTAGCTCGAGTACTTGCCGCGTTCCTTGGCCAACTCGGTCGAGGCCCAGTAGGCGTGGTAGCAGATGGCTTCCATCGACTCGTCGGCGAACTGCACGGCTTCCTGCGAGGCGTAGGGAATGCGCAGTTCGTACAGCGCGTCCTGGAAGCCCATCAGGCCCAGGCCGACCGGACGGTGGCGCAGGTTCGAGTCGCGCGCCTTCTTCACGGCGTAGTAGTTGATGTCGATCACGTTGTCGAGCATGCGCATCGCCGTGGAGATCGTCTTCTTGAGCTTTTCCTGGTCGACCTTGCCGTCCTTCAGATGCTGCAGCAGGTTCACGGAACCCAGGTTGCACACGGCGGTTTCGGTGTCGCTGGTGTTCAGCGTGATTTCGGTGCACAGGTTCGACGAGTGCACGACACCGGCGTGCTGCTGCGGCGAGCGCACGTTGCAGGCGTCCTTGAACGTGATCCAGGGATGGCCGGTCTCGAACAGCATCGTGAGCATCTTGCGCCACAGGTCGGTCGCCTGGATGGTGCGCGCGGGCTTGATGTCGCCGCGGGCAGCCTTTTCTTCGTAGGCGACGTAGGCCTTCTCGAATTCGGCGCCGAACAGGTCGTGCAGGTCAGGCACGTTCGAAGGCGAGAACAGCGTCCAGGTGCCCTTTTCCATCACGCGGCGCATGAACAGGTCGGGGATCCAGTTGGCGGTGTTCATGTCGTGCGTGCGGCGGCGGTCGTCGCCGGTGTTCTTGCGCAGCTCCAGGAACTCCTCGATGTCGAGGTGCCAGGTTTCCAGGTAGGTGCAGACGGCGCCCTTGCGCTTGCCGCCCTGGTTCACGGCTACGGCCGTGTCGTTCACCACCTTCAGGAACGGCACCACGCCCTGCGATTCGCCGTTGGTGCCCTTGATGTGGCTGCCCAACGCGCGAACGCGGGTCCAGTCGTTGCCCAGGCCGCCAGCGAACTTCGACAGCAGCGCGTTTTCCTTGATCGACTCGTAGATGCCGTCCAGGTCGTCGGGCACGGTGGTCAGGTAGCAGCTCGACAGCTGCGAGCGCAGCGTGCCGGCGTTGAACAGCGTGGGCGTGCTCGACATGAAGTCGAACGACGACAGCACTTCATAGAACTCGATGGCGCGGGCTTCGCGGTCGATTTCGTTCAGCGACAGGCCCATGGCCACGCGCATGAAGAAAGCCTGCGGCAGCTCGATGCGGGTCTTGCGCACGTGCAGGAAGTAGCGGTCGTACAGGGTTTGCAGGCCGAGGTAGTCGAACTGGTTGTCGCGTTCGGCCTTCAGCGCCGCGCCCAGGCGGGGCAGGTCGTACTGCAGCAGCTTTTCGTCGAGCAGGTCGTTGTCCACGCCCTTCTTGATGAATTGCGGGAAGTAGTCGGCGTAGGCGGTGGCACGGTCGACCGGCATCACTTCGCGGCCGATGATCTCCTTGAAGATCGTGTGCAGCAGCAGGCGCGCGGTGGCGAAGGTGTAGTCGGGGTCTTTCTCGATCAGCGTGCGGGCGGCCAGGATCGAAGCCTTGTAGACCTCGTCGAGCGGCACGCCGTCGTACAGGTTGCGCATCGTCTCGGCGACGATCGGCGCGGCGGTGATGCTCTCGCCCAGGTTCTCGCAGGCGGACTCGATCAGGCCCTTGAGCTCGTTGATGTCGAGCGCGACCAGCTCGCCGTTGTCCAGCACGTGCAGCGCGGGCGTGGCCGGCGCTTCCTGTTCGCCCTGCTTCGAACGTTCCTGCGTGCGGCGTTCGCGGTACAGCACGTAGGCGCGAGCGATTTCATGGTGGCCGCCGCGCATCAGGCCGAGTTCGACCTGGTCTTGCACGTCTTCGATGTGGAAGGTGCCGCCGCCCGGACGCGAGCGCACCAGCGCGCGGATCACACCTTGCGTGAGCACGTCGACCGTCTCGCGAACACTGGCCGAAGCCGCGCCCTGCGTGCCGTGCACGGCGAGGAAGGCCTTCATCATCGCGATGGCGATCTTGTTCGGCTCGAAGGGCACCACGGCGCCGTTGCGGCGGATGATCTGGTAGTGGGCCAGGTTCTGGCCGGCGGGGGAGCCAGCAGTGTCTCGCTGCTGCTGCGGTGGCGTCGAGGGAACGGCACGCGGGGTCGATTGGGGGTTCAGGGCAGTTTGCATTCGCTTCCTCTCGGTTGGCAATTCTTGTTGGATGGCGACGCCTGGGCCGGGCGCCGCGCCGGTGCTGATGACCGGACGTTGGACACTATATCTAGGGTGCGGGGGGTGTACAACCCACTAGATGTAGCGTTTTCTTCTCGATACAAGCCTTGCCGGCATTTCTTTCGGCGTAGGACAACGCCAGAGATACCGCGTGAATACTGGCCTATGGTCTCGCAAGCCGCATGGGGCGTGGCTTGCGAGCCGATTTGGGCCTGCAAGGCGCATGGTTGCTTGATCGAGCGGCCGATATTTTCGCATTGCTGCGCCGCATGATCAGCGCATCACGGGTGGCCGCGCGATTGAAAAAATTAGCGCTGCACCACCTGTGCAGGAAACATCTGTGGACTCCAGCCCAGTTGCTCGCGCAACAGGCGCCAGTCGAAACCGGCGCCGGGGTCCTGCTTGCGGCCCGGCGCGATGTGCTCGTGGCCGGCGATGTGGGCGATGGGATAGTGCTGCGCGATCGCCGCGCAGAGGCTCGCGAGCGTCTCGTATTGCGGCTCGTCGAAGGGCTGGCCCTCGAGGCCTTCGAGCTCGATGCCGACCGAGTCGTCGTTGCAGTTGCCCCGGCCGCGCCATGACGACACGCCGGCATGCCAGGCGCGGTCGTCGCAGCTCACGAACTGCCACAGCTCGCCGTTGCGGCGCACGTAGAAATGCGAGGACACCTCGAGCCCGCGGATCGACTGGAAGTAGGGGTGCGCGTCCCAGTCGAGCCGGTTGGTGAAGAGCCGTTGCACCGCGTCGCCGCCGTACTCGCCGGGCGGCAGGCTGATCGAATGGATCACGACGAGGTCGGTCTGCGCGCCCGCTGGGCGGGGGCCGAAATTCGGCGAGGGCAGCGCCTTCGCGAAGCGGTACCAGCCGGCCTGCCAGAGCGCGCCGTCGTCGCCGCTCGTGGCTGCTTCAGTCGTCGGCATGGCTGCTCGCGCCATCGTCGCCGTTGGGCGTGGTGATGCCCAGGCGCGCGATGCGGTAGCGGATCTGGCGCAGGCTCATGCCGAGCCGCGCGGCGGCCGCCGTGCGGTTGAAGCCGCTGTCGTGCAGCGCGCGCACGAGGATCTCGCGCTCCTGCTGGTCGAGGTAGGCCTGCAGGTCGGACGGCAGCGGCGGCGGCGCGGGCTTGGGCGGCGCGACTGGCGCGGGAGCCGGCATGAGCATGGCGGGCGTCGTGATCTCCGGCATCAGCGGCGCCGGCGCGGACGCAGCGGCTTCGGCGGAGGGCGTGAAGCCGCCCATCAGGTCGAGGTGCAACTCGTCGCCGTCGTTCAGCGCGACCGCGCGGTGCAGCAGGTTCTCGAGTTCGCGCACATTGCCGTCGAGCGGATGCATGCCGAGGCGGCGCAGCAGGTCGTCCGACAGGTGCGGCACCGGCATGCCGGCGTCGTGGGCGATGCGCGAGAGCAGCGCGGCGCACAGCGCGGGCAGGTCTTCGCGGCGGTCGCGCAGCGCGGGCACCGCGATCTCGATCACGTTGAGCCGGTAGAACAGGTCTTGCCGGAAGCGGCCGGCCTGCACTTCGGAATGAAGGTCCTTGTGGGTGGCGCTCACGATGCGCACGTCGACCGTGTCTTCCTGCGTGGAGCCGATCGAGCGCACGCTGCGCTCCTGGATGGCACGCAGCAGCTTCGACTGCATGGCCAGCGGCAGGTCGCCGATTTCGTCGAGGAACAGCGTGCCACCGCGCGCGGCCTGGAAGTAGCCGTCGCGGTCTTGCGCCGAGCCGGTGTAGGAACCTTTGCGGGCGCCGAAGAATTCGGCCTCGAGCAGGTTCTCGGGAATCGCGCCGCAATTGACCGCCACGAACGGGCCGTCGCTGCGCTGGCTGCAGGCGTGCACCGCGCGCGCCACCAGCTCCTTGCCGGTGCCGGACTCGCCGCGCACCAGCACCGGCGCCATGCCGCGCGCCACCTTCGCGATGCGCGACTTGACCAGCCGCATGGGCTCCGAATCGCCGACGAGGCGATCGAGCGCGGCGACGCCGCTGTCCGACGTGACCAGCGGCGCGTCGTTGTTGCCCGCGGCCACCACCGGCACCGACTTGGCCGGCTGCTGCGCCGCATTGCGCGCCTGCACGGCGGAGGCGACCACGGCGCGGAACTGCTTGAGGTCGACCGGCTTCGTGAGGTAGTCGAAGGCGCCGGCCTTCAGCGCCTCGACCGCGTTCTCGGCCGAGCCATACGCCGTCATCACCACGCAGCGCTCGCTGCGCTGGTCTTTCTGGATGCGATGGATGATTTCCATGCCCTGGCCGTCGGGCAGGCGCATGTCGGTGATCACCGCGTCGAAGCGGCCGGCCTCCAGGTGCTGCCACGCCTCGGACACGCTGCCCGCGGCCTCGACGCGATAGCCCTCGCGAAGCAGCGTCAGCTCGTACAGCGTTCGCAGGTCGGGTTCGTCGTCGATGACCAGAATCTGCGCCGGCCGCTGGGAGGAAGAAGAGGGGGGAATGCTCACGGCGCTATTGTGTCAGCCGGTTTTCGCTGGCGGCGAAGCTCACGAAGAATTCGTTGCCCTCCGGGCCGCCCTGAACCAGCGCGCGCCGCTCGTAGCCGATGGTGGCGCCGTGGCGCCGGCACAGCTCGCGGCACAGGAAGAGACCCAGCCCGCTCGATCGGCTTTCCGAAGAGAAGAATGGTTCGAACAGGTGTCGCTGCACGGCTGGTTCCAGCGGCGCCCCGTCGCTCCACACCATCAGGGCGGGGCGGCCCGAGGTGCCGCGCTGAAGGCTGGTCAGCACCTGGATGGAGCCTTCGCGCTTGCCGGCGTAGCGCGCCGCGTTGTCGAGCAGGTTCACCAGCAGCCGGCGCAAATGCTCGGCGTCGAAGCGCACGTCGCTGCCGGCGGCATCGAGCGACACCTGCACGCCCTTGCGTTGCGTCTGGCGGATCCATTCCTCGGCCAGTACCTGCACCGCGGGGTCGAGCACGACCTGCTCGCCCAGCGACAGCACGCGCTGCTGGCGCGCCCGGGAAACATCGAGCACGTCGTCCACGATGCGCGCGAGCCGCTGCGCGTTGTGCTGCACCATGCTCGTGAGCTTGCGGTGCGCGGGGTCGGTCAGGTCTTCGTTGAGGAGCGCGCTGGCCTGGGTGATGGCGGCCAACGGATTGCGGATTTCATGCGCGACGGCGGCCGACATGCGGCCCATTGCTGCCAGTTTCTCGGTGCGGATGCGGGCTTCGAGTTCGCGCAGGTCCTGCAGGAACATCACGCACAGGCTGTCGAGCCGCCTGTCGCCGGCGGGCGTGAGCCGGGTGCGCACGCGCACCTCGCGCGCCGCGCCGCGTGCCTGCGCCACCGGGATTTCTTCCGACTGGGGCGCCCGGCGAGCGAAGGTCTGACGCGCCAGCGCGGCCAGCGCATGCCAGGCGGGCTGGGCGTGCAGCGGGAACGGCAGCGTCAGCTTCGCCAGCCCCTGGCCCAAGATGGCGTCGGCCGCCGGATTGGCCGCGTGCACCAACCCTTCGGCGTCGATCACCAGAACGCCTTCGCTCAGCGTCTCGATCACCAGGTCGTTGACCTGCGCCTGCATCTGCGCGCTGCTGCGGTTGCGCTGTGCCACCGCTTCCTCGCGCGCGAGCCGGCGGGCCAGCTCGTGCGCCAGCAGGGCCACCACGAACAGCCCGGTGCCCGTAAGCGCCGCCTGCACGAAGCGGCCGGACGAGTCGACGGGCTGCTGCAGCCAGTGCCAGCCCGCGTCCGCCAGCAGCAGCAGCGTGACGGTGGACGTGGTGCCCAGGCTCACGACCACCGTGCCGAGCACCGCGCTCATGAGCACCGGCAGCGCGAACAGCGGCGTGTAGTTGACGTTGCCGCCCTGCATGACCTGCAGCGTGGTGAAGGCGGCCAGGTCGATGCCGACTGTCAGCAGCCACGGGGCGGTGAAACCGCGGATCGGCGGCTGCAGGCGCGTGTAGCGCATGGTCAGCCAGGCAGTGACCAGGTAGACGGCGGAAATGCCGATGGCCAACGGCTGCATCGTCTGCCCGAGCGCGAAGGCCACGCCCTGCAGCATCACCAGCACCAGCGCGACGAAGCAGCGCGCGGCCATGAAGCCGCGCCACAGGCGGATGAGGGCGGTGCTTTCGCTGCCGCCCAGTTCGAGCACGTCCCAGTCGGTGACAGGCTCGCCGCGCGACCAGAGAGGGGAACTCATTGGCGAAGGCGCCGGGCGGGCTCAGCGACTCGCCGTGGCGGCGTCGCGGTGCGCTGTGCTGCAGTAGACGGTGCCGCCGGGGCCGGCGATGGCGTCGGTGGCGGGCAGGTGCAGGCCGCAGTGGGCGCAGCGCGCCATGGCCTGCGGCGGCCCGACCGGGGTGGGCGAGCGCTGCTGCGCCTTGGCGGCACGCTCGCGCATCGCATCGCGCATTTCTTCGCGCCGGTTCTTGCGCCACAGCCAGATCGCGACCCAGAGCACCGCGAGGACGAGGAGGTATTTCATACAGGGGGACGAGCCAGCACCACTTCGAGCACGAAGCGCGAGCCCACGTAGGCCAGCAGCAGAAGTGCCGAGCCGGCGTACAGCACGCGGCGCGCGGTGCGCCCGCGCCAGCCGAAGCGGGCACGGCCGATCAGCAGGACCGCGAAAGTGAGCCAGGCGAGCACCGAGAAGGTGGTCTTGTGGTCCCACTTCCAGAAGCGGCCGGCGGTGCCGTAGAGCTGTTCGCTGAACAGCAGGCCGGCCAGCAGCGTGGCCGAAAGCAGCACGAAACCGGCGGTGACGAAACGGAAGGTAAGCCGCTCGAGCGTGAGCAGCGGCACGCCGCCCTGATGAGGCTCGGCGGTGGCCAGGCGGATCTGCTTTTCGGCGCGGGTGATCAGCCAGGCATGCACTACGGCGGCGCCGAACAGGCCGTAAGAAGCGATGCCGAGCGCGAGGTGCAGCGGCAGCCAGGGCGAGGCCGAGACGTGCAGCGGCGAGCCCGCGAACAGAATGGCCAGCAGCACGGCGGCCGCGCCCAGCCAGGCGAGCGCGCGCCGTACCTTGAGCTGCGGATACATGCGGCTTTCGACCGCATAGACGGTGAGCACCAGCCACGCCGTGACCGACAGCGCCGGCGCGAAGCCGAAGCGCGGCTCGCTGCCGATGAGGCCGTGGGCCAGTGCCAAGGCATGCAAAAGCCATGCAATACCGAGGGCCCATTGGGTCGCCTGGCGGCTCATCCGGGCCCCGGCAGCGGCGACGAATCCGTAGGCCACGGCGGTGGCGATGCCCAGCGCCACGCCGAGTGGGGAGGGGATCGCTAAAATCATCGATCGGAGTTTAGCGTCTCGCCCTTGCGTTCCCAGCGCCCGACTTCAAGTTCCTTCCTCGTCTTCCAGACTTTCCATCCGACCCGCGCCGCAGCGGGCAGCAAGGCATTCCCGCTCATGGCCACCGCCCTCACAGAAAAGTTCTCCCGCCTCGTCAAGACGATGAGCGGCCAGGCGCGCATCACCGAAAGCAACGTGCAGGACATGCTGCGCGAAGTGCGCATGGCGCTGCTGGAAGCCGACGTGGCGCTGCCCGTGGTGCGCGACTTCGTCGCCCGCGTGAAGGAAAAGGCGCTCGGCCAGGAAGTGCTGGGCTCGCTCAAGCCGGGCCAGGCGCTGGTCGGCATCGTCAACCGCGAACTCGCCGCCACCATGGGCGAGGGCGTCTCGGACATCAACCTCGCGGCCCAGCCGCCGGCGGTGATCCTCATGGCCGGCCTGCAGGGCGCCGGCAAGACCACCACCACCGCCAAGCTGGCCAAGCACCTGATCGAGAAGCGCAAGAAGAAGGTGCTGACCGTGTCGGGCGACGTGTACCGTCCGGCCGCCATCGAGCAGCTCAAGACCGTGACCAAGCAGGCCGGCGCCGAGTGGTTCCCCAGCTCGCCCGACCAGAAGCCGCTGGACATCGCGCGCGCCGCGCTCGACCACGCCAAGCGCCACTATTTCGACGTGCTGCTGGTCGACACGGCCGGCCGCCTGGCCATCGACGAAGTGCTGATGGCCGAAATCAAGCAGTTGCACGCGGCGCTCGACCCGGTCGAAACCCTGTTCGTGGTCGACGCCATGCAGGGCCAGGACGCTATCAACACCGCCAAGGCCTTCAAGGAAGCGCTGCCGCTCACCGGCATCATCCTGACCAAGACCGACGGCGATTCGCGCGGCGGCGCGGCGCTGTCGGTGCGCCAGGTGACGGGCGTGCCGATCAAGTTCGCCGGCGTGAGCGAGAAGATCGACGGCCTCGAAGTGTTCGACGCCGAGCGCCATGCGGGCCGCATCCTGGGCATGGGCGACATCGTCGCGCTGGTCGAGCAGGTCACGGCCGGCGTCGACGTGGCGGCGGCGCAGAAGCTGGCCGCCAAGGTCAAGAGCGGCGCGGGCTTCGACCTGAACGACTTCCTCGGCCAGCTGCAGCAGATGAAGCAGATGGGCGGCCTTTCCAGCCTGATGGACAAGCTGCCGCAACAAATGGCCGCCAAGGCCACCGAGGCCGACATGACTCGTGCCGAGCGCGACATCCGCCGCAAGGAAGGCATCATCCAGAGCATGACGCCGCTGGAGCGCCGCAAGCCCGAATTGCTCAAGGCCACGCGCAAGCGCCGCATCGCGGCCGGCGCCGGCGTGCAGGTTCAGGAAGTGAACCGCCTGCTCAACGAGTTCGAGCAGATGCAGGGCATGATGAAGAAGATGAAGGGCGGCGGCCTCATGAAGATGATGAAGAAGATGGGCGGCATGAAGGGCATGGGTGGAATGGGCGGCCCCGGTGGCCCGAAGTTGCCGTTCTGAGCAGCGCACACCACGCACGCATATATATATAGGAAGGCCCGCCGGTGCGAACCGGCGGGCCTTCTGTCTTTCAGGTCTGCATTTCAGGTGAGTACTTCGTAGACCGTTTCGTGCGCTTCCACCGGCGCCGGCAGTTCCCAGCGGTGCAGCATGCGCTCGATGCCCGCGTTCGACAGCGTCGTGTCGCGCTCGCGGTTGCGGCGCATCAGCTCCGCGTGCGGCACCTCCAGGTAAACCAGCTCGATCTGCGCGTGGTACGCCCACAGCAGATCGAGCGTCTTGGTGCGCATCTGCTGGCTCAGGTGCGTGGCGTTCCAGACGAAGCGCTCCTGCCTGCGCAGCATCGCCTTGGCCTGGTCGACCGCATGGTGCGCCGCCATGCCGTCGTTCTCGCCATGCCTGAGGCCCAGTTCGGCCCGCGCATCGTCGAAGGAAACGACCGGCCAGCCCTTGCGCTGCTGCGCCACCCAGTGGTTCTTGCCGCTGGCCGGCAGGCCGCACATCACCGTCACCCGTGAGCCCGGGTTCTGGAACAGCGGGTAGTCGGGGCTGGTGTCGGCGCCGCGGAAGTAGGCCAGGCGCGTGTGGGCGTCGGCCATCCTGCGGGGGGCTTCCCAGCAGCCTTCTTCCTGCGCGAGCTGCTCGAAAAGCGCGATGTCGGCCATGCTGTCGGCGCGCTTTTCGTAGTGGCGCCCCAGCATGTCGCAGCGGGCCACGCAGCACAGGTCGGGCAGGTTCAGCTCCCAGGAGAGCTTGTGCACCAGCCACTCCGGCCGCACGCCCTTGCGCGAGGCGAAGGCATGGAACGGCAGCTGGTGCACCGCGATGATCCGGCACACGGCTTCGCGCAACGCGAACGGTACCCGGGCCTTCCACATCAGCACGCGCACGTCGACCGCACCCCGGCGCGAGTGGCCGGGCTGGCCGATGCGGCCGCTGGCTTCGTCGATCACCGTGGTGTCGGGCTTGGCGATGTCGTGCAGCAGGCAGGCCATGAACAGCACGAAGCGGCCGTCGGCATCGGCGCTCTGGTAATGCGCGTCTTGCAACAGCGCGTCGATCACCATGCGCGTGTGGATGCCGACATTGCCTTCGGCGTGGTAGTACGGGTCTTGCGGCGTCTCCTCGAGCCGCAGCAGGGCCGGCAGCAGGCTGCAGCATTGCGCCCAGTCGGCGCCGTTGCCGGGGGCGGGCACCAGGGCGCGCAGATCGTCGTAGGTCATCCCGTCCTCCTTGCGGTTGCGAGTTCGGTGGGGTCGCGCAAGGTGCGCAGCCCCAGGTCTTGCCATGTCACCTGCGGTGTCGGTGCATGGAGGTCGACGCCCGGCGCCAACCGGTTCGGCAGTACCGGCCGGCGGCTGTGGTGCGAGCCAGAGTCGAGGATGGTCTGAACGAAGTCCGGACGCACCCACTTGTAGCGGCCCGTCACCTTGCCGTCCGACTCGGTCTTGAGGTACAGGCCCTCCGCCAGGTCGGACAGGTCGGTCTGCTGGCGCACCAGATCGAGCGGCTGGCCTTCATGCGCCACGGCCTGCTCGAAGGCGGTTTTCCAGTCGGCGCTGCGCGCCAGCGAAGGCCGCACGAGCGCTTGCAGTGCCTTTGCATGGCGCGGCATCTCGCCTTCGTAGAGCACGGGCACCGGCAGCACCGGACTGCCATCGAGCAGCGAATGCCGCGCCGGCGTCGACAGAAAGCATTGCGCCTGCCGGTCGTAGAGGTCGAACTCCAGGAAAAACGCCGGCAACCGGTCGTACCAGCAGCTGTGCTTGGCGAAGCACCACTCGCCGTACATCACGTAGCGGTCTTCGAGCCGCTCGAGCAGCGCCGCTTCATGGGTGGCGGCCCAATGCTTGAACAGGTTGAACTGCCGTTCGCCGGCACCGCCCGCGAGGTAATGGCCGCGTGATTGCAGCAGCAGCTCGCCCGCCGGGGTGAACGACACGGCGGCATTGGCGCCGTCGAGTTTTTCCTCGATGACGACGTGCATGCCGTGCAGTTCGGACAGCGGCGTCTGGCCGTCGTCGGTGTCGCCTGTTTGCAGGCGGGAGCCTTCCAGGTGCGCAGTACGCGGGTACTTGAGCAGCGGGATCGATGAAAGGGAAGAAAGAGGAAACACGTTGGTTCTCCAGATGCGAATCAGGAAGGACCGACAACGTGCGGGAGCGAAGCTGGAAGAGACCGGGAGATCGGGAGCGACTTCCACGGCGGTGAAGATGCCGTGTCTGGTCAGAGGGTACGCAGCTTGGCGCCCGACATGACCAGCAATGAAGTGGTGTTGTCGGCGTCAGAGGGTGATGACGGCGAATCGGGGCACTTGGCGCTCCAGTAAAGGCTGAGATTGAAAGAGGCGCGGATTCTACAAGCACATCGCGCCGTTGGTGAAGGGCCGTGTTGTTTACTTGCCCTTGCTTTTCTTCTCGGGCAGCGCGTAGGCGATGACGTAGTCGCCGCGGTCCGGCGACTGCCGCGCGCCGCCCGCGCTCACCACGACATACTGCCGCCCGGTCTTCGGCGACAAATAGGTCATCGGGCCCGACTGGCTGCCCACCGGCAGCCGTGCTTTCCAGATTTCCTGGCCGGTCGCGGAGTCGAATGCGCGCAGGTAGAAGTCTTGCGTGCCCGCGAAGAACAGCAGGCCCGACTGCGTGGCCAGAGACGCGCCCAGCGTCGGCATGCCGATCGGAATCGGCAGATGCATGCGGATGCCGAGCGGGCCGGTGTCGCGCACCGTGCCCACCGGCACCTGCCACACGAGCTTGCGCGTCTTCAGGTCGATGGCCGACATCGTGCCGAAGGGCGGTGCCTGGCACGGTATGCCGAGCTGCGACAGGAAGCGTTCGCGCATCGCGCCGAAGGGCGTGCCTTCCTGCGGCACCACGCCCATCTCGATGCCGCTGGCGCCGGCCGGGATCTGCGCGCGCGGGATCAGGTAGTTGGCGAGGCCCAGCCGCATGTCGTTCACGAACATGTAGCTGCTGGTCGGGTCGACCGACACGCTGCCCCAGTTCATGCCGCCCAGCGAGCCGGGGAATTGCAGCGCGTGGTCCAGGCCCGGCGGCGTGTAGATGCCCTCGTGGCGCATGCCCTTGAAGGCGATGCGGCACAGCAGCTGGTCGAAGGGCGTGGCACCCCACATGTCGGATTCGGCGAGCGTCTTGTTGCCGATCGAGGGCATGCCCACCGAGTAGGGCTGCGTCGGCGAATAGCGCTCGCCGGGCACGTTGCCCTGCGGCACGGGGCGCTCCTGCACTTCGGCGATGGGCTTTCCGGTCTCGCGGTCGAGCAGGAAGATTTCGCCTTGCTTGGTGACCTGCGCGAGCGCGGGCTGCGTGCCGCCCTTGCCGTCGGGAATGTCGTAGAGCAGCGGCTGCGCGGGCAGGTCGAAGTCCCAGAGGTCGTGGTGCGTGGTCTGGAAGCTCCAGCGCAGCTTGCCGCTCTTCGCGTCGAGCGCGACCACCGACGAGCTGTACTTGTCGTCCAGCGGCGTGCGCTCGCCGGCCCAGAAGTCGGGCGTGGCGTTGCCGGTGGGCAGGTAGATCAGCCCGAGCTTCGGGTCGTACGACATGGCCGACCACACGTTGGGCGTGCCGCGCGTGTAGGTCTGGCCCGGCGGCGGCAGGCGCGTGACCGCCGGGTTGCCCGGGTCCCAGGCCCAGGCGAGTTCGCCGGTGACGGCGTTGTAGGTCCGCACCACGCCGGGCGGTTCGTCGGTCGAGAAGTTGTCGGCCACGCGGCCGCCCACCACCACGAGGTCGCCCGCGATCAGCGGCGTCGAGGTCTGCTGGTAGTAGCCGTCCTTCACCTCGCCCATGCCGGCCTTGAGGTCGACGACACCCTGCTTGCCGAAATCGGTGCAGGGCTTGCCGGTAGCGGCATCGACTGCGATCAGGCGGGCGTCGATGGTGGGCAGCAGCAGGCGCTGGCGGCAAGCACCGGGCGTGCTGCCTGGCGTGGGTGTCGCGCCGGGCGCGAGTCCGTCCTGGTCGTGATAGCCGAGTCCGCGGCAGCGCTGCCAGTTCGGCGCCGTGGCCTTGGGGTCGTAGCGCCACAGCTCGGCGCCGGTGTCGGCATCGAGCGCGACGATCCTGCTGTAGGCCGTGCACACGTACACGGTGGTGCCGATCTGCAGGGGCGTGTTCTGGTCTTCCGCGCCCGAACCGTTGCTCTGCGGCACGTCGCCGGTGTGGGCGGTCCATGCGACCTGCAGCTGATCGACGTTGTCCTTCGTGATCTGGTCGAGCGCCGCGAAGCGGTCGCCCGCCGTGGTGTTGCCCCAGTGGCGCCAATCCTTCTGGGCAGCCTGGGGCTTGACCGGCACGACGGCAGGCACGGGCCCTTGAGCCACGACGACCGCGGTCGGTACGAAGGCATAGCCGCCAACGAGCACCAAGGCCACGGCCAGCAGCGCCGCGACCATGCGCGCCCCGCGCGCCACCATCGCGCTCGGCGCGCGAACCAGCGCCGGGTAGGCCAGTGCGACCAGCACGGCCAGCACGCCGAATGCCACCAGCCGCGACACCAGAGGCCAGAAATGCCAGCCTGCGTCCCGCACGGCCCACATCGCCGTGCCAGCGAGCATCAGCGCGAAGAGCCAGGCCCCGGTCGGCCGATGCCTTGCGATGAGCAGGCCCGACACCAGCAGCGCGAGCCCGGCCAGCAAGAAGTACCAGCTGCCGCCAAGCGCCGCGAGGTAGGCGCCGCCCACGGCAAGGAAGGCGCCCATCAGCATCGCGAGCGCGCCGAGCGCGATCAGCCCGATCGAGACGGCGAGAGGCCTTCGTTTTTGTTCCATGGACCCGAACCCCTTGTGCTGGCCAGACGCGCCAGTCTGCGCCATGAAAAATGTCCGCTGTCAAGTCCTTTGTGAAGGCAGACAGCGACACGAAAGGTCATACGGGGCAATAGGTTAGGCTATTTTTCGGTCGCCGCGCGATCTTGCCTCGCTTCGAGCTAGGTGTCGCATAGGCGCATCGCCGTGGAAAGCCAGAGAGCACCGCAGAGGGCACGGTGAGGTCGTCACCACAGCGTCACCTTATCCGACCGTCCTCCAAAGCAAAAGCGCAGCCCATCGGCTGCGCTTTTGCTTGCGGCCTGTCACGCGCCGCTAGGCGGGCTTCTGCGGGCCGGCCTTGGTGCCTGGGCCTCCCTTCTTGAACCCACGATCCCCCGCCATGAACGCCTCTAGCATGTGCGGGATCAACGTCGCCGCATCGACCACTTCGCCATAGGTCTGCGCGTGCAGCGCGGCGTAGCGGTCGAGGTCGGCTTTCAGGCTGGCCGGACACGCAAAGGTCAGCTTGACGCTGGTGGTGGACGGCAACGGCCCAAGGCGTAGTTTTCGTGCGCTCATCGCTGGCCTCCGCGCTGGTAGAACGAGGGCTGGTACGGTCGCAGAACCAAATCGCGGTTGACGATGATCCGCACCGGCAGGCCCGGTCGCTCGGTCAAGGTCGGCTGGATGTTCATGTTGCGCCGGGTCATCTCCTGGCCGACTTGATTGATGCTGTCCTGGGCGCTGTCGCGCCCTGCGATGACGATGCGGTTGCCGTCCTGCCGGTTCTCTGGCGCGGCCAGCTCGGCGCCGACGCCCAGCAGCGTCGTCAGTGCCGCCCCGGCGAAGATGCGGCCCCAGTGGTAGTCCACACTATCTTCCTGCCCGGCATAGCCGGCCGGGTCGGTGCCGACCAGGTTGTCGAGCGTGAGCGAGGACGTGTCCGGCAGGATGATGCGGTTCCACACCACCTGCACGCGGCTCTGTCCGTAGCTGACCTGGCTGTTGTAGCGCCCGAGGATGCGCGAACCCTGCGGGATCAGCAGGAACTTGCCCGTGGCCGTGTCATAGACCGGCTCCGTCACGGTGGCGATCACATCGCCCGGCAAGTCCGACTTGATGCCCGTCACCAGCGCCCCGGCAATGACCGTGCTCGCCATGACCTGATACGGCGACGCGGGCAGCGCCAGATGGCCGGAATTGCGGGTTCCCGTAGAACCACCTTTCAGGAACGCCTCTTTCTGGTCTTGCCGGTTCTGGATGGCGGTCGGATCGGCAGGCTGGGCCGCCATCGAGGCCGGGCCGGTCGCCAGCGGGTCGAAGCCCGCCAAGGCGCTACCCGGCGCAGCCGCAGCGACCTGGACTGCGGCCGGCGCTGTGCCCTTGCCCTGGCCCGAGCGGAAGAACACCGCCGAGGCTGCCGCCGCTTCGGCCTCTTTACGCAAAGCGTCCGCCGGGTCATGCCCAGGCGGCGCATAGGTCGGCGTCACTGGCTGCTGCGAAGCCACGATGGCCGGGCCAAGATCGCCCGGCAGCGGCGGCCCCAACTCGGGCGTCTTCGGCGGCAGCTTGGAGTAGTCGGTCGGCAGGCCGTCCAGCCCTTCGGACTTCGAGACGCGATCGACGTTGTAAAGCTCGGTCTGCTCGCCCGCGCCGCGCTGCTGCGGTTGCAGCGACCAGATCGTGGCCCCGAGCACGGCGACCGAGAGGCCGCCCACGAGCATCGCCAGCGTGCGCCGGTTCAGGCGGGTGACCGGGCGCGGCTGGGCGCGCAGCGCCACCGCTTCGGGCGCGACCTTGCCCGCCTGCGGCGTGGCGAGGTCGGGAGTGTCGTCCTGGCTCATGGTCAGTTCCTCCGTGCCACGCCATCCGTGCGCTCGATCCGCACCACGTCGCCCTTGTCACCTCCCAGGCGCAGCTCGGCCGCGCCAAAGAGGCGATCCACGATGTAGTAAGGCGAGCGGAAGCGATAGTTCACCAGTTGGCCGTCGCCTTCGGCCCCGATCACGAACAGCGGCGGCAGATCGCCCTGCGCAATGCCGGCGGGGAACTGGATATAGACCTTCGCGCCATCGTCGAAGGCGCGCAGCGGCTTCCACGGCGTATTGCTGCCGCTGATCGCGTAGCGAAAGCGCAGGCTCTCCAGCGACAGGCCGCTATCGACCGGCGCGGCGGCACTGGCCGCCTGCGCCTGGCGCTGCAAGGCCAGCATCCGGTCGCGCGGGTACTCCCACGAGACTGACGCCATCCACGTCTTGTCCGTGGAAGTCAGCTCCAGCAAGTACGTCCTGCGGCTGGTGGTGATGACCAGATTGGTTTTCAGGCCCGAGCGGATGGGCTTCACCAGCACGTTCACGCGCAGGTCGGCACCGTTGCCGCTGGACGTGTCACCCACGATCCAGCGCACCGTATCCCCGGCGGCCACCGTCACCAGTTCTTCGCCGGGCTGGAGCGACACCACGGTCACGCGGCCCACGGCCGCATAGACCTGATAGAGCGCGCCATCGGTGAAGGGCCACACCTGAATCGCATTGACGTAGCCCTCGCGCGTGGGCGCGACGCGGGCCTCGGCATTGGCGCGCAAGACGCGCACCTTCTCGTCTGCTGGTTCGGGCGCGGGCTTGGCGTCCTCGGGAACCGGCATCAACTGCGCCGGCATCGGCAGTACCTCTGGCACGGCCACCACCTCCACCGGCGCGGGCGGCTCGGGTAGCGGCTGGGCCTGCACCGGCTCATCGAGCAAGATGGTCGGCGGTGGCTTGCCCTGCGTGGCGCAGCCCGAGAACAGGACAGCCAAGGCAAGCAGGGTCAACGGCAATGCGGTTTTACGGAAAACATCATTCATGGCTTTGCTCCTTCAGAAGAATCCAGTTCTCGGCTCCACGACAGGCCGTTGACGTAGATGCCCAGGGGGTTCTTGCGCAGGCGTTCTTCGGTGCGCGGCGGCTGGACCACGATGGACACCACGGCCGTCCACCGCTCCAGGCCTGTCGCGGCACCGTTGACGTAGCGGCGTTCTGTCCAGCGCACGTTGAAAGACGTGTCGCTGGCGCGCACGACGCTGCTGATCTGCACCGTCACCGACTCCTTGCCGATGCGCGCGAACGGGTCGTTGACCCGCGCGTAGTCGTTGAGCACGGCCGCACCCTTGTCGGTCGTGTAGTCGTAGGCGTCCAGCCAGTTCTGGCGGACGACGATCGGGTCGATGGACAGCGAGCGCACCAGCGTCACGAAGCGCGCGATGTGGTGCGCGGTCTGCGCATCGCCCGGCCGGTACGGCGCGGCGGCTTCGCCCACGGCGCGCACCTGGCCCGCGCTGTCCACCTCCACCACGTAGGGAGTCACGATGGACTGCGCCGAGCGCCACACCAGGCCGCCGGCCATCAGCAGCGCGAGCGTCAGGCAGCCGAAGGCCATCAAGCGCCAGTTCTTCGCCTGCACGCGGGACGAACCAATGCGCTCGTCCCATACTTGGCCGGCAGCTTGGTACGGCGTGGCAGGCTGCGGCGTGTCGGCGTAGCGCACCTGCGGTCGTTTGAATTGCATGGTCAGTTCTCCTTATGAATCGGAATCACGCAGGCTCGGCCCCTGGCCGGAGCCGCCGCCATCGCCACCGCGCAGCGTGTGGGCGGTGGTGGTCGCGGCATGGGTGAGTTGTTGGCGGCGGTTCAGCCGCTTGGCCCAAGCGGGTTGCTCGGGCGGCTGCGCAGCGGCGGCACCGGCGGCACCGGCGGGGGCGGCACCTGTGGCGGCCTGGCCGGCCGACGCGCCAGCGTCACCATTCCAGCCCTCGCGGAACGGCGCGGCCATGCGCTGCCCGGCAGCGGAAGCGCGGGATGCGGCAGCGCGTCCGGCAGACTGCGCGCCGGTCTTGGCGACGTTGCCCAGGCCCGCCATCGCACCCTTGGCGCCGCCGCCAGCGGCGGTGGAACCGGCCTGGAACGCCGACTTCGCGCTGCCAGCCGCCGACGTGGCGGCACGCGCGCCGCTGCCGGCCAGCTTGGCGGCGGCCGGGGCCATGCGGGCACCAGCGGCCACCGCACCGCCCACGCCCGTCGCGGCAGCACCGACGGCCACCGCCGTTCCGGCTGCGCCGACGGCGGCGCCGGCCATCGCGCCCGCGCCGAGCTGGGGCGCACCGGACACGAGGCCCGTGGCGATGCCGGGGCCGAAGATCCCCAGCGCCAGCAAGGTGAGCGAGGCCAGCATGATGACCAGCGCGTGGTCGATGGACGGCTCGGCGGGATGGACTTGGAACTGCGCGAACAGGCCCGAGCCTATGCCGACGATCACGGCCAGCACCAGCACCTTGACGCCGGCGGACACCACGTTGCCCAGCACTTTCTCGGCGAGGAATGAGGTCTTGTTCCACAGCGCGAACGGCACCAGCACGAACCCGGCGAGCGTGGTCAGTTTGAACTCGATCAGCGTGATGAAAAGCTGGATCGCCAGCACGAAGAAGCACAGCAGGACGATCAGCCAGGCGAGGAACATCACCACGATGGGGTCGAGGTTCACGAACACCTCGGGGAAGCCGGCCATCTCGCCGATCTGTTCCAGAATCGGTGCCCCGGCGTCTATGCCGGTCTTGGCGAGCCGGCCCGGCTGCAAGAAGTTCTCCATCGTGATGGCCGAGCCGGTGGCGGTGATGCCCAGCCCCGCGAACGAGCGGAACACGATGCTGGCCAGCCAGTTGAAGTTGTTGAGGATGTAGGCGAAGGCACCGACGTAGAGCACCTTGCGCAGCAGCTTGGCGATCACGTCATCGCCCTGGCCGGTGGCGTGGCTCATGGCCCAATACAGGCCGGCGATCGTCATGTCGATCACGATCAGCGTGGCCGAGAGGAATGCCACTTCGCCGCGCAGCAGACCGAAACCCGAGTCGATGTAGGTAGCGAAGGTGTTGAGGAACTGGTCAATGATGGTCACGTCATTCATGGCGCGCCCTCCGGTTCCTCGAAGCTGGGCGGGATCGGCGGCAGGTCGGCCAGCGTCCGGTATTCATCCGGCCCGGCCTCGCCGGAAAAGAAGCGCCGCCGGAAGGCTTCGGCGGCGGCGCGGCAAGCGTCCTCGCCCGTGGCCAGCCGGTCGGCCGCGCATTGCACGCGCAATGCCTTGAGCCGCGCGGGATCGGCGGCCAGGGCATTGGCGAGGTTGTCGGCCGGCTGCTCGCCGCAGGCGGCCAGCAGCACGGCACCAAGGACGAGGACGCATCGCATGTCGGCCTCCCGTCAGTCGCGGTAGAAGTTGACGGACTGCGGCGTGTACGGCGTGCCTTCCCCGAGAAAGCGCCGCCGCACTTCGCGGGAGCGCTCGGCCGCCGCCGCCTGCCGCGCCAGCTCCAGCGAGGCCGCGCGGTCTTGCGTGATCTGTAGCCGCTGCGACTGGATCGACTGCTTGGCCTGTAAGGCGAGCAACTGGTTCATGGCCTGCATTGCCTGCAACGCGCCCTCGGCCGACTGGCTCTTGCCCACGAGGTCGGCCAGCACGCTTTCGTCGTCGCTCAGGTTCTGCGACGCCTGGGCTTGCATCTGCATGGTGGTCTGCAAGCCGTTGAGCGTGTTCTTCCAACGCTCCTGCGCATCGAGGTACATCTGATTGCCGCTCACCGTGGCGGCGTACTTCTCGGGATACAGGCGGGCGAACTCGCGGTCGATGCTCGTCACGTCGTAGGCCAAGCCCTTGGCTTGCGCGATCAGCCGCTGGGTGGTCGCCAGGTTCGCGCGCAACTGGCCCACCACGCTGGACGGCAGGCTGGCCAGGTTGCGCGCCTGGTTGATGAGCATCTGCACTTCGTTCTGGAGCTGGCGGATCTGGTTGTTGATCTGCTCCAGCGTGCGAACGGCGGTCAGCGTGTTCTGCACCAGATTGGTCGGGTCGAGCACGATGTCGCCGACGCCGAACAGCGCGTGCGCGGGCTGCGCGATGCCGAAGGCGAGCAAGCAAACGACGGTCAGTGCGGCGAGCTTTGGGGTATGCAGTTTCATGGCTGGTTCTCCTGTGGGTGGTTGGCGGTACGGAGGGAGCCCGGCGCGAGGCCGGGGAACGAGGGCAACAGATCGGCCGCCCAATCGAGGCCGCGATGGCGCAGCCAAGCGGCTGCGAACGGGGAAGACGCTGCGGAGCTGGCATCGACTACGGCGAGCACCGCATCCATGTCGCGCTGGTCTTGCGGCGTGGATGCGCCCGCGAAGGCCAGCGTCGCCGGCCCCAGGTCGAGGTCGAACAGGCGGTTGCCGAGGCGGGATTGGTAGTAGTAGTCGCGCTTGGGCTGCGCGGTGGCGACGATTTCGATCTGGCGGCTGTTGAGGCCGAAGCCCTGGTAGATCGTGCGAATCTGCGGCTCGGTCGCCTGCGGGTTCGGCAGGAAGATGCGGCTCGCGCAGCTTTCGATGATCGCGGGCGCGATGCTCGAATCCTTGATGTCGGCCAGCGACTGCGTGGCGAAGATGACGCTGACGTTCTTCTTGCGCAGCGTCTTGAGCCACTGGCGGATGCGCGCGGCAAACACCGGGTCATCGAGGAACAGCCAGGCTTCATCGAGGATCAGTAGCATGGGCGCACCGTCAAAGCGTTCATCGAAACGCGCAAAGAGGTAATGCAGCACGGCCATGACGGCGGCCTTGCTGTGCATCAGTTCCTCCATCTCGAAGCACTGCACGTCGGCCATGCCCAGCCGGTCGTGGTCGGCGTCCAGCAGCTTGCCGTGAGCACCGCCGAGCACATAGGGCGCGAGCGCCTGGCGCAACGCGTTGGACTGCAAGAGGACGGACAGCCCGGTCATCGTGCGCTGCTCCACCGGCGCACCGGCGAGGCTGCCGAGTGCCGACCAGATGGCGGCCTTCTCGTCGGGGCCAACTGCTACGCCTTCGTGTAGTAAGCGGCCTTCGATCCATTCGGCCGCCCAGGTGCGGTAGCCTTCGCGGTCGATACGGGCAAGCGGCTGGAAGGCGATTTCGCCATCCGTGCCCAGGTCGTAGTGCTCGCCTCCCAGCCCGAGGATCGTGGCGCGCATCGAGCGCCCCATGTCGAAGGCGAAGATGCGCGAGCCGCGATAGCGGCGGAACTGCATCGCCAGCGTGGCAAGCAACACCGACTTGCCCATGCCGGTCGGGCCGGCGACCAGCGTGTGGCCCACGTCGCCGATGTGCGTCACCAGCCGGAACGGCGTCGCGCCATCGGTGCGCGTGACGATCAGCGGCGGGCCTTCGAGGTGGTCGTTCTTCTCCGGCCCGGCCCATACCGCCGACACCGGCATCAGGTGCGCCAGGTTCAGCGTCGAGACGATGGGCTGGCGAACATTGGCGTAGGCGTTGCCCGGAATGGACGACAGCCACGCATCCACGGCATTGAGCGTTTCGGGGATCGTGACGAAGCCGCGCCCTTGGATGACACGCTCCACCATGCGCAGCTTCTCGTCGGCTGCGCCGGCGTCCGCGTCCATGACGGTGACGGTCGCCGTCAGATAGCCGAAGGCGACTTGATCGCTGCCCAGCTCTTGCAAGGCCGCATCCGCGTCGGCAGCCTTGTTGCTGGCGTCGGTATCGACCAGCGGGCTTTCTTGTTGAAAGATCGTTTCGCGTAGCAGCGCGATGACGTTTTTGCGCTTGGCAAACCACTGGCGGCGCAGGCGAGCGAGTTCTTTTTCCGCCTCGGATTTGTCCAGGCACAGGAAGCGCGTACTCCAGCGATACGCAAATCCCAGGCGGTTGAGGTCGTCCAGAATCCCCGGCCAGGTCGAGGTCGGGAAGCCCCGCACCGTCGCCACGCGCAGGTGCTGGTCGCCCAGCATCGGGGCCAGCCCGCCAACAAGGGCAGAATCCGCCAGCAGTGCGTCGATGTGGAACGGCACCTCGGGCACGGCCACGCGATAGCGCCGCGTCGAAATGGTCGAATGCAGATAGGTCAGTGTCTGGCTGTCATCCAGCCAGGCGATCTCCGGCATCACGCCATCGAGCAGGTCTAAGACCCGTTCGGTCTCCGCCATGAAGGCGGTCAGGCGCTCGCGCCAGTCCACGCCTTCGGTGGGACGGTTCTCATACAACATGCCCGCCGCGCGGGCGCGGGATTCCTCGGGCGGCTGGTACACCAGCGTCAGATGGTAGCCGCTCTCGAAATGGTTGCCCGATTCCTCGAACGCTGCACGGCGTTCCTCGTTCACCAGCCACGACAGCGCCTCGGGAAACTCGGAGTGCGGGTAGTCGGCGGCGGCGCGGCGCTCGGCTTCGATGAACAGCGCCCAGCCCGAACCCAGCCGGCGCAGTGCGTTGTTCAAGCGTGCCGACGTGGCGATCAGCTCGCCTTGCGTGGCGCTGTCGAGGTCAGGCCCGCGAAACCGCACCGTGCGCTGGAAACTGCCGTCCTTGTTCAAGACGACACCCGACGCGACCAGCCCGGCCCAGGGCAGCCAGTCGGCCAGCAGCGCGGGCCGCTGGCGGTATTCGGCAAGGTTCAGCATGGCGGCGTCCCCTCACACGTCCAGCAGTGGGCGGTGCTTGATGTGCCGGGCGAACACGGCCATGAACTGCGGATCGACACGCGCACCCCATACCGCCAGCGAATGGCCGACGATCCAGAGCGCGAAGCCAGGAATCCACAGTTGCAGGCCCAGCCCGACGGCGGCGGCCAGCGTGCCGTTGGTAATCGCCACGGTGCGCGGTGCGCCGCCCAGCAGGATCGGCTCCGTGAGCGAGCGATGCAGCGGAACCTCGAACCCAGCCGCGAAGGTATCGGGCGCGTTCATACGACCGCCCCGCCCGAGAAGCTGAAGAACGACAGGAAGAACGAGGACGCGGCGAATGCGATGCTCAAGCCGAACACGATCTGGATCAGCTTGCGGAAGCCGCCCGACGTGTCACCGAACGCGAGCGCAAGGCCCGTGGCGATGATGATGATGACTGCGACGATGCGCGCCACCGGCCCCTGGATGGATTCGAGGATGGATTGCAGGGGGCCTTCCCACGGCATCGAGGAACCGGCGGCCTGAGCGGTTCCGGCCAGGAACAACAGCAGTGCGGCCAGCAGCAGTCCTTGCGCCGTAGGGCGGGCCAAGCTGCGCAGCCGCGCGAGGCCGGACAGGTTGAAATGCGGATTTACGGAAACACGGAAAGCATGGGCGTGCGTCATCATGGAAGTTCTCCAGAAAGGTCGAGGGATAGGGATGGCGCCGCAGCGGGTGCGGCATCGGGAAGTGGCGGCAGCTCGGGAAACGGCGTCTCCAGCGCGTCCGCCCCCCAATCCACCAGTCGGTAGCCCACGCCATCGAAGCCGACGACGCGGGCGATGCTCTCGATGCGGCGCTTGCGTCCGCGTCCGGCAATGTGGATCACCACATTGACCGCCTCGGCGATCAGCGCACGCGGCGGGTTCACCGCCACTTCGAGAATCAGTTGCTCCATGCGCAGCAGCGCGCCCAGCGCGGAACCCGCGTGGATCGTGGCGATGCCGCCGGGATGGCCGGTGCCCCACACCTTGATGAGATCCAGCGCCTCGGCGCCGCGCACCTCGCCGACGACGACGCGATCAGGCCGCAGGCGCATGGACGAACGCACCAGCTGGGTCATGGACACCACGCCGGAGCGCGTGCGCAACGGCACGTGGTCGCGGGCCGCACATTGCAGCTCGATCGTGTCTTCGAGCACCAGCACGCGGTCGCCCGTGGCGGCTATCTCGGCCAGCAGCGCGTTCGCCAAGGTCGTCTTGCCGCTGCTCGTCGCCCCGGCGATCAGCACGTTCTGGCGCTCGCGCACGGCCCGCACCAGAAAGCCCGCCTGGGCGGCGGTCATCATTCCCTCCACGACGTACCGCTCCAGCGGAATCACGCCGATGGCACGCTTGCGCAGCGCAAAGGCCGGCCCCGGTGCAGCGGGCGGCAAGATGCCCTCGAAGCGTTCGCCGGTTTCGGGCAGCTCGGCGGACAGCAGCGGCTGGCCGCGATGCACCTCCGCGCCGACATGGGCAGCGACCAGGCGAATGATTCGCTCGCCATCCGCTTCGGGCATTTCCACGCCCATCGGCGCGCGGCCCGAGGACAGGCGATCCACCCAAAGGGTGCGATCCGGGTTGAGCATGATTTCCACCACGTCGGGGTCTTCGAGCGCGGTGGCGATCAGCGGCCCCATTGCCGTGCGCAGCATCTGGATGCGCCGGTCGAGCGACGTGGCGCTCATGGATTGGGGAACTGCGCTCATGACGCACGCTCCTGCGCTTCTGTGGCTGCCGCCGCGTCCTCCATCCGTACCGGATCAGGATGCAGTTCTTCCACTACGTCACGCACGAGGCTTCGCCCGCGCAGCAGGTGGCGACCAAGCTGCTCCACGAACTGCTCGAAGCGCGCTTTGCCCTGGGCGCGCGCTGCCTCTTGGTGCGCCTCGGGAACCGGCGTGCTGACCGTGAGGTAGTAGCGGATGAACAGCGCCAGCGTTTCGATGGCGATGTTCTGGTCGCGCTCCATACGCTCGGCCTGGCGCGACAGGCGATCCAGCCGCTTGGCGATGGCCGCCTCGCGCTGGTCGGCGGCATCGGGCGACAGCCAGGACGCCAAGGCGGCAGCGACGATGCTGGATTTGGACACGCCTTTCTTGGCGGCCAGTTCGTCGAGCCGCTGGGCGTGCTCGGGCTGGATAAAGAGATTCAGGCGATAACTTGAACGATGTGGGCTCATAGTTCGATTCCATCGTTGGGGTCGAGGGATGCCAGCCGGGCCGTGCGCTGCATGGCCGTATCGAGCTGGCGAGGAAGGGGAAGCGGCAGGTCGTCGTCGTCATCGAGCAGCCCGAGGTCGGCCGCGGGTGCGGCTTGCTCGGGGTCGTAGGCGACTGCCTCAGTTAGCTCGGGCTGGCGGCGCGGGCCGCCGTCGTCGGCCGTTCCCAGGTGCTCCAGGCCATCGGCGGATGCCGTGGCCGGTGCGGCAGGCGTCGGCGGAATCGCCAGGCCACTCCAGTCGTCAGCGCGTACCGGAGGAACATCGGCATAGCGCCCTGGACTGGACGCTGTGGCGAGCGCAGGCGGCGACAGAACGCGCCGCTTGAAGTTGGCGTCGGCGTAGTAGCGCAGCTTCTTGGCCCTGATCGGCGCCACGCTCGACACCATCACCACGGCTTCGTCGGGTGGTAGCTGCATGACTTCGCCCGGCGTGAGCAGCGGGCGGGCCGTTTCCTGCCGCGACACCATGAGGTGCCCCAGCCACGGCGCGAGGCGATGGCCCGCGTAGTTGCGCTGCGCGCGCAGCTCGGTCGCGGTGCCCAGCGTCTCGGAAATGCGCTTGGCCGTGCGTTCGTCGTTGGTGGCGAACGTCACGCGCACATGGCAGTTGTCGAGGATCGAATGGTTCTGCCCATACGCCTTGTCGATCTGGTTGAGCGACTGCGCGATGAGGAAGCTGCGGATGCCGTAGCCCGCCATGAAGGCCAAGGCCGTCTCGAAGAAGTCCAGGCGCCCGAGCGCCGGAAACTCATCGAGCATCAGCAGCAGCTTGTGGCGGCGCTCGATGCCATCGCTGCCGTCGAGTGATTCGGTGAGCCGCCGCCCGATCTGGTTGAGGATCAAGCGGATCAGCGGCTTCGTGCGCGAAATGTCCGAAGGCGGCACTACGAGGTACAGCGATACCGGGTGCTCGGCGGAAATGAGGTCTGCAATGCGCCAGTCGCAGCGCGACGTGACTTCGGCCACCGTAGGGTCTCGGTACAGGCCGAGGAACGACATGGCGGTGGACAGCACGCCCGAGCGCTCGTTGTCGCTCTTGTTGAGCACTTCGCGCGCCGCAGAGGCCACCACCGGATGCGGGCTTCCACCGTTCCCGTTCATCAGGTGGGGCGTGGTCATCATCCGGTGCAGGGTCAGCTCGAAGGGACTGGCCGGATCGGAGAGGAAGTTGGCGACGCCGCGCAGCGTCTTGTCTTCGCCCGCATACAGAACATGCAGGATGGCGCCCACCAGCAGCGCGTGCGAAGTCTTCTCCCAATGGTTGCGCTTCTCCAGCGCGCCTTCGGGATCGACCAGAATGTCCGCGATGTTCTGCACGTCGCGCACCTCATGCGCGCCGCGCCGCACCTCCAGCAGCGGGTTGTAGGCCGCCGACTTCGCATCCGTGGGGTTGAACAGCAGGCAATGCGAGAAGCGCGAGCGCCAGCCGGCGGTGATCTGCCAGTTCTCGCCCTTGATGTCATGGACGACGGCGGACGCGGGCCAGGAAAGCAGCGTTGGCACCACCAGGCCGACACCCTTGCCGCTGCGCGTCGGCGCGAAGGTCAGGACGTGTTCCGGGCCTTCGTGGCGCAGGTACTGGCGGTCGTGCTGGCCGAGGAACACGCCGGCCGGCTGCGTGAGGCCCGCCTTGCGAATGTCCTCCGCGTTGGCCCAGCGGGCCGAGCCGTAGGTGGTGACGAGGCGTGATTGGCGCGAGCGCCAGATCGACATGCCGATGGCGACCAGCACAGCGACAAGGCCGCTGCCGCCGGCAAACGCACCGCCGATGTCGAAAACACGGGGCGCGTAGGCGTCGAAGAAGAACCACCACTCGAACAACCGCCACGGGTGGTAGATCGGCGTACCCAGGAAATCAAACCAGGGCGAGCCAAGGCGTAGCTGATAGCCCAGAGCGGCGGCTGTCCATTGCGTGGCGCTCCAGACGCCAGCGATCACGATGCCGAATACCACGGCGATCTGACCGAACAGTACGTTCGTCCCTTGCATGACCTTGCCTCCGATTTCTCCTGCGCTGATTCCTCATGGGAAAAGCGGCACAAGGGCGTGCCGCAACCGTCAGGATCGGTGTCAGGTCAGTGCCGGTCAAAGACCGTTTCAGGCAGAAAGATCGAGCAAAAGGAAAGAATTCGTGAAGCGGCGAGTCAAAGAAAAACGCCACAAGCACTGGCGCATTGCAGCGTGTTGAGAAAATAATGAGGTGATGCGGCTAACCGCCAACAGTCAGAACTTCGGCGATTCTTTCGGTGGCGCGTACGGGGTTTCGCCGTCGCCATAGAACCGCTTGCGCGTGGCTTCGGCGACCCGGTTGCACAGAAGGTCACCCAACTTGGGGCGGCCGGCTTTGCATTGCCGCCGCAGCTCCTTGAGCCGTTCGGGGTTGGCTGCCAGTTCTTTCACCGTTGGAATGCTGACCTCTGAGACGGCGGCCTTTTGAGGCGTCTCGGACTGGCCGCAGGCTGTCAGGGCTGCCACGAACAGGAAGGGGATGATCTTCTTCACGGCCTCGGTTCCTCCGGTGGATCGGGATGGAGGTCCGGTATGGGCCCGGGCGACTCCGGTGACTCGACGGCCTGCACGCGCTCAATGAACCGCGCCAGCACATCGGACGAGTTGCCTTCGAGACGCAGCAGGTAAGTTGTCAAAGGCGGCACGCGCGATGCCAACGGCCGGGCCACGACGCCAGGCTCGCGATTGGCAGCAATGCGTGCGGCACCGACCAGTCCCAGCGCGAAGCCGGCTGATACCAGGGCCATCATCAGGTCAGTGGATGCCACCCGCTCTGCAATCAGTGGCTCCATATCCGCGCGGCGTAGCACCCGCTCAACGTGCTTGGCATGGCCTTCACATGCCTGTGGATCGCACAAGACCAACGGATAGCGCAAAAGTTCGTCTAAAGGAATGCGCTTATGTGCCAGTAGGGGGTGCCGAGCGGGCACTGCCACTATCAGCGCATCGCTCCAAGCGGGCACGGAAACGATGCCATTGCCAACTTCGTTGGACTGGGCGAACCCTACGTCATAGAGATCGTCATGCAGCCCTTTGATCTGCTGCGACAGCGGCACCTCGAAGAGGCGAATCTCGACCTCAGGTTCTTCTTGGCGACAAAGTACAAGCAAAGCGGATAGGCGCGACAGCGTGATACCGTCGGACAGAGCCACGCGCAGTTGCCTGTGAAAGCCATTGGCTGCCGCTTTCACGCTGTCACGCGCTTGTTCCAAGGCAGCAAACACGCGACGCACGTGCTCAAGGAACAGATTCCCGGCTCGGGTTAGCCGCGTGCTGCGTGTGGTACGAGCAAACAAAATCACGCCTAGTTCTTCTTCCAGTTCCTTGATGGCGCGCGATAGCGGCGACTGCTCGATATACAATCGCTCGGCGGCGCGGGCGAAGTGGAGTTCTTCGGCCACAGCCAGAAAGCAGCGCAAATGACGAAGTTCCATATCCCGTTCCTCACTAGGTGACTGGCAAAGCCCTGTGGTGATGCATGGCCGAGTGACCTGCCCCAACGCGTGCATTGCCTTCGATAAGTTCTACTTCGTTGCCCACGTCACAAGCGATGTTGACTAGACGCCTCACCTTGGACAGAAGATCCAACCGGATCTCGAGGGCTCATGCTGGGCGTTGATCAGAGACCGCATCCGCCTGTCCGCCTTCCTACGGGCCGATCTGAGCAGCCTCATCACCCAAGTTGCGACCAAGCGCACGGCGCGCGAGCCTTTACCGAAAGCGGCTGCACGAGTTCCCCGTTCGGAAGCAGACCATCGTCGCGTGCGAGATGCGCACCCAGTGGTACACGACCTTCATGCGCTCCGGGGTTGAGCCGAGGAGGGGCGCTTGTCTGATCCGCAAACATTTCGAGGACATCGTTGCCTAGACGCAAGTCCGTCAGACCAACGGCTTCTTCCATGCGGCTAAGCGCAAGGCGCGCGTCTACCCGCTTCGCCACCAGGTGAACCGTATTCTTCCTGAGCACAGGCAAGCCCAACTTCGTTCAGATAGGCCCGCAACTGCTTAACCCACGCAAAGTCGGAAAGAGTCTGTAGCGAAAGAGCCCTTGATTCACCTCCAGACTTGCTTGGGTAAACTGAAAATCCTTTCAAATTGGTATGAATTTCTCGCCGTCACCCACGCAGGGCGTTGACGAAAATCCTCGGCAGCTTGGTCCAGCTGGGTTTGAACTGGAAGTCGGTCAAGAGACGGCCAATCACATCTTGCCGCCGGTTCGTGATGAACCAAGGTGGCCGAGGAAGGAGCGTTGGATGCAGTGAGAGCAGACTGCGAGGGAATGGTCGCCATGGGGCGGATATGACGGTACGCTCCGTTCCTTCAAGCATGAACGAGTTATGTACCGTCCCAATACCAGATTGCGGATCGCGCGACGACCCTCCGGGAAATCCTCCCCAGGGGCAGGGTGCAAGCAGAAATCCCAATCCGGTCCAAGCATTAACGGCGATGGTGCCGTAGCGCAGCTTTTGAAGCAGTTCTTCGAAGCGTTGACGACCGATCTCTCGCACAGTCTTGGGGTGAATCAGAATATTTGCCCCCAGACTGCCGTACAAGCGGTCATTAGCGTACACAACGGCTGATTCAAGGTATGACCCCGCATCTTCATATTCGAAGGATTTCATTGCTAACGCCGTGCCGAAGATTTCGTGCTGCGCCAGCCAGGACTCATCGCCCCGATCCATGTTCGCAAGAACGCACGCGGGTGCACGAAGCCCACGGTCGATCGCATCCGAACCCCCAGCGTGGGCAGCAAATTCCTCAATGCGCTGCTGGTTGCCAGGGTAGTAGGCCTCCCGCTGGCCGTAGCGCGACATGACATTGGATATAGCAGACAAAAGTTTGTCCGTATGTTGCCAGCCACGAGGTACTATTAGGGTTTGGCATGCCACGCAGTTAAAGCCGGAGTTGTGCAACTTGTGAGTTGCTATCTGTTCGGCTTGAAAGCGGATGTCGGCGGTCGACCACGGCCCGGGCACCACAATGGTGGGGCAAACTGCGCCTAGTTCGGACGTGATCTTTCGGTGGTTCTTCGGTGTATTCGCGGCCTTATTGCGTGCGCCTTCTTCTCCGATGCCCCAAACGATGGCATCGTGGGTGGCCTTGGCGCCGGTGATGTGAATTTCCTCCACCAGCGGATGCTCGCACAAGTAGGCCCCCACAGCGCCATCGCCGCGAACGATGCGTAGTGCGTTGCATTCGATCAGGGGCCGCAGGGCTGCATTGAGATAGTCGGTCAGGTAGTCGTTGACCGGATTCATCTTCAGCAGAACCACCTGGTTTTCGATAAACAGCTTCTGAAATGCATCGAGAGGCGAGATGGCCGCGATGTTTCCTGCCCCCAAGACTAGGGCCACCTTACCGCGCCGCTGTTCGGGAACGATGTCATAGGCGACCGCAGCATGTTGAGCGAGACTGGCCTCGGAGATTCCCTTTTGCATCCAGACTTCAGCTGAGACCCCGGATAGGAGCAACCGATCCCAGATCGAATGGGGCAGAACTCTAACCGCCAATAGCCCATTCTTGAGGTGGCGCAAGGGCAGGTGATTGAGGTATTCCTTTCTATCAATGGCACCGAGTGTCTGCATCAACCCGTTGCAGGCGCCCATGAGGGCGTAGGGGCCGGAGAGCCATTCCTCCCCGGCCAGCGGCGATGCATGCGGAATGCGCTTCTTCCGGGCAGCTGTCTCCGCCCACCCCTGCGCAACCTGCATCAGCGCCGGCTTGATGCGGCCGAGGATAGCAATCCGATCCGCGACCGAGGTTTTTGCCCAGTGGTGCTTGGCCCCATCCAGTGCCTGCAAGTCCTGATCCAACAGGGCCTGAATATCGAAATTTGGGAGAGCGGTACCCGTCACTGCGTGCTCTCCCTGGTACTTCCGGCCAGGAGGCCGCCATAGGCTTCGCGGAGCCTGTTCTTGAACACCTTCCCAGTGCCACTGAGTGGCAACGCGTCAATGAAGACGGCTTTGTCGGGGATCTGCCAGTCCGGCAAACGTCCTTTGAAGAAGGCCAGAAGGTCCGCTTCGGACACATTCGCGCCTTCCTTTTTCACGGCGACCAGAACCGGTCGTTCGTCCCACTTCGGGTGGGGCACGCCGATTGCCGCCGCATTGGCGATGGCAGGATGTCCGATAGCGATGTTCTCGATATCGACCGATGAAATCCACTCTCCACCAGACTTGATGATGTCCTTGGCGCGGTCGCGGATGACCATATAGCCGTTGGCATCAAGCGTTGCTATATCACCGGTGTCGAACCAGCCATCACTGGTCAGCGCACTGGATTCGGCGCCGAAGTAGCTGCTGACGATCCAGTGCCCCCTGATCTGTAGTTTGCCCGGGGATTTGCCGTCGTTCGGCAAGACTGCGCCGCCGTCATCGACCACGCGCAGCTGAACGCCGTAGGGTGGTCGTCCCTGCCCCAGTCGCACTTCGCTCTGCCGCTGAGGATCAAGATGAATGTGGCGAGCCAGTGGTTGATTCAGGGTGCCCAGCGGGCTCGTTTCGGTCATGCCCCAGGCATGGATCAGTTCGACACCGAACTCGTCCCGGAACGCGGCGAACATCGACGGCGGCAGTGCCGCGCCGCCAACGATGGTGCGTTTCAAGCTTTTGGGCTTGGTGCCGCGCGCCCTCAACGCCGCCAGCAGTCCCATCCAGATCGTGGGAACGCCAAGTGCCAGACCGACTTCCTCGTCGTCGATCAGGGTGGCGAGACTTGGGCCGTCAAGGTTCGGGCCAGGCAATACCAGTTTCGCTCCCTGCGCCGCCGCAATGTAGGGCACTCCCCAGGCGTTGACGTGAAACATGGGAACAACCGGCATGACAGCATCGCGGGCCGAAACGCCAATGCCGTCCGGGCTGTTGCCCGCCAACGCATGCAGCACCGTGGAGCGGTGGCTGTAAAGCACACCCTTCGGATGTCCCGTAGTGCCGGAGGTGTAACACAACGACGAAGGTAGATCCTCGTCAATGCTCGGCCACGGGTAGTCGGCGTCGCCCGATGCGACCACCTCGTCGTAGAACCGCAAGCCATCCAACATGCCCGATGCCTCCTCATCGCGTGGCCCCATGAGAATGACATGTTTGACGGTGCTCAATGCCGACCGAAGCTTGGCCACAATGGGCAGAAAGGTCCGGTCGATGAACAGCACCTGATCATCGGCGTGGTTGACGATGTAGATCAGGGTTTCGGCGGACAGGCGCGGATTGACCGTGTGGCACACCATGCCCGCGCCGGAAACGCCATAGTAAATTTCCAAATGTCGCCGATTGTTCCATGCAATGGTCGCGCAGCGCTCGCCCGATTGCACGCCCAGCTTGGCCAGCGCTGACGACAGGCGTCGCGCATTGATCTCGACTTGACCCCAAGTCGTGTGTTCGATCCCGCCCGTGGTGTTGACGGAAACGACTGGCGTATCGGCATGGTAACGCGCAGCATGGGCGATGAGACTGGAGACGAGCAAAGGCTCGCGCATCATTTTTCCGAGCATTTTTCTACTTTCTTTCAGAATTGGTGTTTGAGGCCGACGTCGACAACAAGAGGATTGAGGCGAATGGAGACTGAAGTAGACGGTCCACCAAGCGCAGGCAACGTGCCAGCGGCCTTTAAGAGGTTTTTCTATTGGTATGCAAGAAGTAATACACCAGATTTACCTGAGGAGTGCGCTCTCGTATGCTTGGCGTTCGTTCTTTCGGGAAGTCTGGGCTGGGTGTCCATGTGCTCGTTTAATGAGGTCCGCAGTCCTCTCGGCGATCATGATGGTTGGCGCGTTGGTGTTGCCGCTGATCAAAGTCGGCATGATGGAGGCATCGACGACGCGCAGCCCTTGAATACCATGTACCTTCAGCTCCGCATCGACCACGGCCATTGGGTCCACGCCCATCTTGCAGGTGCCGACCGGGTGGTAAATGGTGTCGGAGCGGTCTCGAATGAGCTGGGCCCATTGCGCATCACTCATGCCATCGGTAACGCCGAACAATTCGCGCCCACGGTACTTGGCCAAGGGGGATGCCAGCATGATCTCTCGCATGGCCTTGGCCCCTTGGACCAGGAGCTTCACGTCACGCTCGTCAGACAGGAAGCGTGGATCGATTCCAGGGTCGTCCAGCGGGTTGGGTGATTGCAAGAATACCTCGCCACGCGAGTAAGGGCGCAGATTGCAGACGTGGCACGAGTAACCATACCCGATATGCAGTTTGCGCGCGTGGTCGTCCACGATCGAGATCACGAAGTGCAGTTGCAAATCCGGCCGATCCACGTCAGGGGCGCTCTTGAAGAATGCGCCACCCTCGGCAAATGGGGTGGCAAGCATGCCGCTGCCATCCTTGCGCCAACTTGCAATGTGGCCCAGCATGTCCACTGACCCTTTGAGTCCGATGCCGAAGTTGTCAGTGTCCTGGGAGGTGTAGGCCAGAATGAAATCCAGGTGATCCTGCAAGTTCTGGCCCACACCGGGCAACTCATGCACCATGCGGATGCCGTGATGGGTGATGTCTTCCGGGCGCCCGACGCCGGACAGTTGAAGAATCTGCGGTGAACCAAAGGCGCCGGCAGCCAGAATGACCTCCCGCCCGGCTCTGACCTCGTGTTCGGCACCGCTGGCATGGTAGGCCACGCCCACGGCGCGCTTGCCCTCGAAGAGGATCCGGCTGGCGCGGGTATTTGTCTTGATCGTGAGATTCGGCCGTTGCCCCCGCAGAGGATGCAAGTATGCGGCTGCCGCGGAGCAACGCTCGCCTCGGCGGGCGGCATCGTGGAATTGCGTGACCTGATACAAGCCAACGCCTTCGTTGTCCCCATCATTGAAATCGGCACGAAACGGAATGCCGCGCTGCTTGGCTGCCTCAATGAACGCAAGCGTGATCGGCCTGGGGCTACGTTGCTCGGACACTTGCAAAGGTCCGCTCCCGCCATGGAGTTTGCTCGCTCCACGCTCGTTGTTCTCTGCCTTCAGGAAATACGGCAGCACCGAGTCCCAGTCCCACCCATCACACCCCAGATCGGCCCATTGATCGTAGTCCTGGCGCTGGCCCCGGACGTAGAGCATGGCGTTGATGGCCGAAGATCCGCCAAGGGCGCGGCCCCGCGGTTGATAGCCCAGCCGACCATTGAGGTGCGGCTGAGGTACCGTGTTCAATGCCCAGTTATTGATCTTGCCCTTGCCAGGCATCATGGCCGCCGTTCCTGCCGGCATGCGGACGACCAATGAGTCGCCTTGTCCGCCCGCTTCAAGCAGGCAAACACTGATGCTGGAATCTTCACTCAGCCGCGAGGCCAGGGTGGCGCCGGCAGAGCCGCCGCCTACGATGATGTAATCGAAATTCATAAAATCCCACTGCGGAGCCGAGGTGGCTCCGCATAGAAAGAAGGGGGTGGAGGGGTAGCGGCCGTGTTCAGTCAGCCGCCAATTCCTTGTTCCATTGGCGTGGGTCGTAGCGCCGCAATGCCTTCAGGCCGCTTTTCTGGTTTGCACGCAGCGCCAACACCCTCTCCTCTGGCGTGGCGTAATGCCGATCCCACTCCACGATCTTGGGGACCATGATTCGCTGCCAAAGCGGCGGGAGCAGCGTCAGCAGTATCGTGCTGAGGTAGCCAGCGACCATCGTCGGGGCCTCCGGCAACGGCATCAAGTTCTGGTAAGGCACCTCGCCTTGGGCATGGTGGTGCGAATGCCGACTGAGATTGAACATGGCCCAGGAACTCATTCTGGCATTGGTATTCCATGAGTGCCGTAGTTGTACAGCCTGATCGGGAGCGCGCACCATGCCGTAATGCTCCATGTAGTTCACGATTTCCAGCAGCGATTTTCCGAACAGCGCACTGCCGGTAAATCCAAGCACGCCGATCCATCCCGCCATCCAGTAGGCGATGGCCACGAGCACCGCACTCATGAGCAAGCCGCGGATATAGGCGTTGTGGATGGAGATCACCGGAAGATGCTTGCGCTTGAGGCGTTCAGCTTCGATGCGCCAGGCGCTGACGTTGCCGCGAATGGTGGACATCACGATGTGTAGATACACATTGCGGCCTCGCGGGGCCGTGGCCGGGTCATGCTCGGTGGATACATAGCGGTGATGCCCGTAGACATGCTCGATGGCGAATCCCACGTCGTAGCTGAAAGACAACAACCAACGACCAATGAACATCGAGACCGGTTCCCAAGTGCGATGCGTCAACTCGTGCGCCGTGATCGTTCCCAGGACACCGATCATGAAGCCGGTAAATACGCCGCCGGCGAGGTGGTGCCAAAAGCCCGTTGCCTCCCGGGCGGCCAGTATGTCGTATTGGGTGAGATGGGTCACCCACGCGCCGAATCCCAATGGATCACCGGAAGAAAGCGTCCAGACGTAGGCGAATACGATCAGCGCCACCAGGGGCAGGATGAACCACAGTTGCACCGTCAGAATCCACGGTGATTTGTATTTGGGCGTTCGGGTGTCGTGGCCCAACAGCGCATCGCCGCCAATGTAGAAGATGAGAAAGCCGAGCAGCCCCAAACTGGTGTAGACGCCGCCCGCCAGAATGGACGCCACAGCACCGATCCCCACCCCATGCAAAAGAAAGAACTTCAGATAGTCCAAGATATTGGCTGGCACACGCTCAACAGTGGGCAAGCCGACAGCGCCGTAGAACCCGGTGTGGAGCTTGGGGGCCTGATCGACGAAGCGGTCCGCGTGCAAATTCGTGTCTGCAATACCACGCTGGCGCAGGGCGGCGATGGCCGAGTCGATCATGGCTGGTGGGCCACACAGATAGGCCGACGTGGCACCCCCAAGCAGTTCTGGAATGTGCTCCGTCACCAAGCCAGTGCGCCCGTCCCAGGGCGACGAAGGGTCAGCCGCGGACAGCACCGGCACGAACCGGAAGTTCGGCCAAGCTTTTTCGTAGGCTGCCATCTCGTCGAGCGCGTACAAATCCTTCTGGCTCCGAGCGCCAAACAGTACCGTCACCGGCCGCATGTCGCCCGAGCGCTTCATGTCTTGAAGCATCGCGAGGATGGGTGCCAAGCCGCTGCCACCGGCCACCATAAGGACTGGCTCCCGGCCCGGGCGCATGTAGAAGTGACCGCCGGGACCGCGCACGGTGACCGACTCGCCCACCTGCGCCTGGTCCACGAGATGCCCGGACACCCGCCCCCCCGGCACACGGCGCACCGTGAAACTCACTTGGCGATCATTGCCAGGCGCGGTCGAGAACGAATAGCTGCGAGGGGCATCCGCCATCGAGGACAGCGTGACCTCTGCAAACTGGCCGGCGCGATAGCGGATTGGCGTGTCTAGTCGAAGGTCGATTCTCGCGATGTCGTGAGTCAGCATTTGCTTGCCGACGATCACGCCCTTGACCGGAGGGCCATCGATCGCGCCCTCCCGATCCAGCTCGATTTTCACATCGCTGCGCAGGCGGCTCTGGCAGGCCAGTATGAACCCGTCGGAGATTTCCTTCTCCGTCAGCAGGTACGCCGTCTCGGTCAGTTCGTCAACCTTGCCGCTCTTGAGCTTGCACTTGCAAGTCCCGCAGCCGCCGACGCGACAGATGGAGGGAATGTTGATGTTCTGGCGTTGCGCTGCCTCCAGCAAAGTCTCATCGGGCTCGACGGTGATGGTCTGCCCGTTTATCTCCGCCTGGTGCAAGCTTCTTCCGTGAAGAAAATTCATCGCAGTTGTCTCCTAATGAATGTTTTTTTGCTTTTTTATTAGACTTCGCCACCACTTTCTGTCGCAAGCGCATAAACTGACAAACATGGTGCATTTCTTGCCAAGCACCTGCCGCTACGTGTAGGATCGTTTTGATAGTCATCAGAGGAAGAAGGCTGAGGAGCCTGTCGGACTCCTCAGGGTGGCCACCGGCCGGCACAAGAACATGGAGCGAGACAACCGTGAACCCAAAAACTGTTCGAGTCACCTACCTGCGGCAAATTGCAGATCAAGCGGCTGAACTGGGCGTGGATACCGTGGCGTGGCTGGCCATTTCCGACCTCAAGCAAGATGATCTTGCCGATGCGTCGGCGGTAGTTGCCGTCGAAAAGTTTGGAGAGCTGATCACCCGCGCCGTCAGTCTGTCGCGTGAGACGGGCTTCGGGGTATTGGCTGGGCGTCGTTTGCTTACAGCAACCCATGGTGTCCTCGGCATGGCGGCTGCGGCAAGCCGCAGCATCCGTGAAGCCATGCAAATCGTCGAGCGTTTTGTCTGCATCCGAACGGAGGCTATCAGTATTCATACCCGCGAGGTAAATGGAAGTCTGGAGGTCTGGTTTGAACCGGCGATCGGTCTGGGTTCTGCAAGCAACACGGTGACGGAAATCGCGATGGTTGCAGTCAAAAATATCGCCGACGACATATTTCTGAGTCGCAGTGCCTGCAATATGGTTTACTTTCAATTTCCTGAGCCGCCTCATGCGGCACTGGCACGCGGCGTTTACGGCTGCGCAGTTCGATACAATCAGAAATGGTCAGGTTTATCTTTTGATATTTCTGCTGCCGAAGAAGTCACCCAGAAATACGATCCATTGGTTCTAACAGAGGCAGTACGCTTCTGCGTCGAAGAGTTAAATGAAACTGGAGATAACAGGAGCGCAGGCTCGAAATTGGAGAAAATTGTTCTAGAACGGCTTCCGCCAATTCCTCATCTCACCGTATGTGCACGGCTGCTGAGCACGACGCCTCGGACACTTCATCGGCGCTTGATCGAAGAAGGAACCTCTTACCGTGAAATAGTGGAATCAATTAGGCATCGCATGGCGTTGAAACTGCTCAGAAAAGGGTCTTCCATCAAAGAAGTGACCTATTTCTTGGGCTATGCGGACATCGCCAGTTTCAGGCGCGCATTCCGGCGCTGGGAAGGTATGGCGCCGTCGGATTGGACTACAAGAGTGCAAGAGCCGGCGGGTGAGTCCAGGTAATCGAGGGCTCCTAGAATGCGAATGCGCAGGGGACATTCGTCTGTGTCTCCGGCGTTGGGGATGGCCTGCATAACTCCCTGCGGCCCGTGATGGCGCGGCCTCGGGCGGTCCACTGCCTTTCCTTTCTTGCCAATAGCCGAGCTATTGGCCGCAAAAAGACGCTTTGTGGCCCATCCCGGTCCGCACTACCACCGACTCGCGAGGATTATGCAGGCCATCCTTGGGGAAATTACTGTAAGCGTCCGGCGAACCCATGTTGACCGCTGCAGTCGCTCGTGTCTGACGATCAGAGGCCAGTGGGTTGCCAGCGATGGGGCAAGAGCTCGTCGATTCGGCTGGCCTTGTGCGTGGGCAGCCGCGTGAGTACATCCTTGAGGTAGGCATACGGGTCGTGCTCGTTCATGCGCGCCGACTGGATCAGGCTCATGACAGCGGCCGCCCGCTGCCCCGCGCGCAGGCTACCGGCAAACAGCCAGTTGTTTCGGCCAATGGCAATGGGCCGGATCTGGTTCTCGATCCAGTTGTTGTCCACTGGCAGCTGCCCGTCATCTGCAAACCGGGTCAGTGCATCCCAGCGCCGCAGGCTGTAGTCCAGCGCTTTGGCGGTTGCTGATCCGTCGGGCACCTGGCGCCGTTGCAGCGTCATCCACTCGTGCAGGGCATCCAGGATCGGCCGTGTCTGCTGCTGCCGAACGGCTTGCCGCTGCTCGGACCCCAGTTCTTTGACTTCGCGCTCGATCTCATAGACCCGGGCGAACTGTTGGAGGGCAAACTCGGCGATCTGGCTCTGGTTGGCCGCATGCAGATCGAAGAACTTGCGCCGCGCATGGGCCAGACACCCCACCTCGGTCACGCCGCTGGCGATCAGGGCCTTGTAGCCACTGAAGTCGTCGCAGGTCAGGCTGCCCTTCCAGGCCTTGTCGGTGCCGTGGCCCAGGAAGTGCCGGGCGTGCTCGCCCGAGCGAGACTCGCAGAAGTCGTAGACCACGGCTTTGATGCTCTCGAAGGCCCCGGGCGCGTAGGCCCAGAGGTAGGCGCGGTGCGTCTTGCCATCGCCGGGCTTGAGCATGGCCACCGGTGTCTCATCGGCATGCAGCACCCGGTGGCCCAGGATCTCGGTCTTGAGCGCATCGACCAGCGGTTGCAGCCGCACCCCGCAGGTGCCTACCCACTGCGCCAGGGTCGAGCGCGGGATGGCCAGGCCGGCGCGTCCGAAGATCGCTTCCTGCCGGTACAAGGGCAGGTGATCGGCGTACTTGCCCACCAGCACCTGGGCCAGCAGGCCGGTGGTGGGGATGCCTTTGTCGATGACGTGCGCCTCAACCGGCGCCTGAGTGATGCTCTCGCACCGGGCGCAGGCCCACTTGCCGCGGATATGGCGCTCGACGCTGAAGACGCCGGGCATGTAGTCCAGCTTCTCGGCCACGTCCTCACCCACGCGTTTCATCTGGCAGCCACAGGCGCAGGTGGTGGACGCAGGTTCGTGGCGAACCTCGCGGCGCGGCAGGTGCGCCGGCAGCGGTAGCCGTTTGGCTTGTTTCTTATCGGGGGTGGCAGGTGCTTGTGTCTGCGTCAGCGCATCGATCTCGCTGGCCACAGCCGCCAGGTCCGCTTCGATCTCGTCTTCAAGCAGGCTCTTCTGCTCAGGGTTGAAGCGCTCGGACTGGGCTGCGAACTTCATGCGCTTGAGCAGTGCGTTCTCGTGGGTGAGTTTCTCCAGCAGCGCACTCTGGTGGCGAACCTGAACCATCAGCCGAGCGGTCAGCTCGCGCAGTTGTTCTGCACTCAGACTGTCCAGCGATTGAGGTTCCACCACCATGGGCGTGACTGTGCCAGCGCGGGCAACGCTGCGCCATTGGCGCATGCACCGATGGGCAAGCACCAGAACATCGGTCAGATTCAGAGCACGGTGATGACACCACCATCGCCCAGGCGTTGCCAAGGCAGGCCCAGCACCAGGGCATCGAACTGTGGGCGACTGAGCGTGATGGTCGATACCCCCTCACGCGGCCAGACGAATTTGCCGCTGTTCAGGCGCCGCGCAGCCAGCCACACCCCGATGCCGTCGTGCACCAGCACCTTCATGCGGTTGGCTCTGCGGTTGGCAAACAGGTACGCGTGGTGCGGTCGTGCGGCGCCGAAGACGGCCACCACGCGGGCCAGCGCCGACTCCGTGCCGGCGCGCATGTCCAGTGGCTCGGTGGCCAGCCACAGGGCGTCGATGCGGATCACTTGAGCAAGTCTCCCATCCAGGCTGCACAGTGCTCAGCCGCCGAGACTGGCCAGGTCAGCGTCACGCTGGTGGCGCCACGGCGCAACTCGATGCGGATGTCTGGGGCCGGTACGCAGTTGGGTGCAGGCAGCGCCACCGGCACGAAGGTCGGGACTTGCACATCTGTGCTGGGGGCATGTGCCAAGCGGCGCCAGTTGTGCACGACGTTGGCATTGATGCCATGCGAGAGCGCTACGCTGGCCACCGAGGCGCCGGGCCTGGCGCACTCGGCCAGGATCTGCTGCTTGAGCTGGGCGCTGTGCCGCCGACGGGTCTTGGTCTTGGCTTCGGTCATGGTGTCCACCTATCTCGTTGGGTGGACACCATCGTTGCCGCTTACGCCGTCGCCCTCAAGGGTGGGATGGCCGGACGCTTACAAATTACTTTTTGGCCTCGTCGATGGACTGGCGGATAGACGCATAGGTCTCGGAGAAAAGCCGTTGGGCTTCCCCATAGCTCTTTTTCGTGGTCTCCCATACCTCGGCCGAGGCTTTTGAGACCCGGGCCTTGGTTTCCTCCACATTTGCATTCAGTGCGGCAATACGCCCTTCAATGGCTGTGCGCTGATCCCCCGCGAGCTTGGCCGCGTCGGCACGCAATCCAGCGAGCGCTTTCTGCTGCGCATTCAGTTCAGCCTCCAGTACGGCACGCTGCGTAGCGATACTGGCCTTAGCTTTCTTCAAGGTACTTGTCTCGGGCGGCCTGGAAGGCGGCCCAATCATTGTCGAGTGCCTGACGTACTTCGGCGACTTGGGCATCGCTCCAGTTCTTTGCGTTGGCTGCGGCATCTTGAGCCCGGCGGCGATAGGCGTCCCGCTGCTTGCGCAGGTCCGCCAACGCCGCATCAGCCTTGGTGCGCGCCTCGCCCCGAAGCTTGCTGGCATCTTTTTCCAGGGCAGTGATGTTGGCATCAAGCTGGGCCAGCCGGTCCTGCGACCACGCCAGTGCTTGGTGAACCTTTGAGGGCTCCTTCTGTGGAGCGGCTGAATCGGCCTGTGCTTCTGCATTCTGTGCCAGGGCGGGAGGAGCCGACAGCAACGCTGTCTGAGCAAGCAGCGCCAAGGCGATTGTGGAAAAGCGAAGTTTCATGGTGATTTCTCCTGATGAGTCAAAACAAAAGCAACGTGGCGCCTAGGTTCAGCGAACCTTGAAAAAGGCATCCTTGATCTTCTGGACCGTGACGGCGTGAGCGGCCTTGGCATCGGCAAACCCCTGCTTGACGGCACGCCAGGATTCATCGCCAGCATCCTTGACCTCACCGATACGCGCCTGGAACTTCTCGGCCTCGATGGAGAGGCGATCGAACGCGGCATCGAGTTCGCCGCGGGCCTTCTCGACGGCATCGGCCGCCTGGTCACCCAAATCCTTCAGGGAGTTTTGCCACGCTTGCCGCTGTGCGCGCGCACGGACGATGACGATGTTGCGCACGGTTTTCACCTCGTCGCCGGTCGTGCTGACAAACTGCTGGAGGGCGGACTCGACCTCGATCCATTCGGCTTCGAGCTTGTCCTGAATCTCGCTCGCTTCCTGCTTTGCGGTGTCCGCCTGAGCGCGCAGATCATCGTAGTACTGCTGCAGCTTCGCGCGGGATGCCGCGAGGCGTGCGCGAGCTGCATCGGCTTGCTTGCGGGCATCCTCCTTGATATCGGCGGCCGATTTCTCGACCTGGGAGAGAATGGCATCGGTCTCATCGAGACGGTGCTTCGCCCATGCGATGGTCTGGTGTACGTAGGATTGGAGCGTCATGGTGCATTTCCTTTCAATGGGAGAGGGGTTGATGGAATCAAGCGGGGCCTGTTTTTCGGTCAGCGCCATCATCAGGCGACCGAACGGCAAGAAAGCCGCTTCGGCAGAGATCGCGGACCATGTCCGTGATTTGCCTGATGGCTTCGTTCTGAATGCTTTTCCAGTCCATGCCACGGAGCATCACGCCGCGCAGAAACCTGAAACTGAAAACTGCCGTCACAATTGCGATGACGCGCAGCCGCAGCGCCTCGTCATCGGAAGACCGGCCGCTAAACTGGCTGGCGGCATGTACCAGACGCTTTTGCAGCGGAGCGATCGCGCGTTCATGAATCAGGGCGAAGGCGTCGTCGTTGTCGTAAGCGCAGCGGGCCACGAATGCCGTCCAGGCGTGCGGCTCGGCTTCCTCCAGCATGGTGTGGAGCAGTTGGATCAGTGTGCGTTCGAAGCGAACGGAAAGCTCGACGTCCGAGGTATCGTCAAGCAAAGTTGCGGCCTCCGCGAAGCGATGGGCCGCATACTCGGCGATCATGTCCGCTGCAGCCAGATAGAGCTCCTTCTTGCTGCCGAAATGGTAGGGAATGGCCGACAGCGTGGTTTTGGCCGCCTGGGCCAGAGCGCGCGTGGTTGCCCCCTCGTAGCCAACGGCGGCGACAACGTCAACCGTCGCTTCAATCAACTGCGATCGGGTCTTGGCACTGCGCGCCTCGTGGCCGCTGGTTGATTCGGCATGACTTGACATACATCCTCCGATTGTTCCGATAAGAACATAGTTCATACGAACGAGCTTTTCAATGGCAATGAAACTGCGAAAAATCAGGAGCCCCGTGATCGGTGGCAACGGTCATAGGGGTCATCAAGCCGATGAGGAACTTCGCCTGGCTGATCCGAAACTCCTTCGATGGCATCGTCGCCTGGACCCAGACCCACCGGGCTGGCGGCCTCGTGGAAGCCCTGAACGGGCTCTTCCAGGTCACCAAGCGTCAAGCGCGTGGCCGGTTCTGCTTCGAGACCATGCGCGTCTTGCTCTTGCGCATCGCCGCTGGGCTCGACTTCGCCCGGATCAACCCGCATGCCGCTGAACCCACTTGTCTCCCTGCTGCGAGGGTGCGACCGCGCACTGGGGCGAGCAAGCGCCGCCATTCTGTGCCACCAGACATGCAGCAGCGCCGACGAAGTGCCCGGGGGCACGTCACGCCCCAGCGCCGACTCGAACGCCCAAAGCCGCGCAAGGTAGGCCTGCACATGGCGTGCCTCCAAGCGCTGCGGGTTGATCCGCCCGTAGGCTTCCACGAGCTGGGTGAACAGCGCACGCAGGCGATAGGTGCGAGGGCGCGGATCATCCTCGGCATGCTCGGTGGCGAGTCGGGCAAGTTCGATCCCGCGATCGACGAGGCGGTAGAACGCCGCTGCGGCGGGAAGGTTCCCCAGGCGTTCGATCCGCGTGAGCGGCAGCTTCACGTAGGCCGCGAGCAGGCGCCGCAGATCGGCGAGGATGGCCCGTTCCAGCGCCAAGTGGGGACGGCCCGCGGCGGGCGAAGCGGGCCAGCATGCCCGCAGGTCCTCCACGTAGAGCTGCCGGTCGCCGAAGTAACTGGTGACCTGCCGGGCCACCGCCTGTTCGAGCGCGTCTGGCTGCGCATCGCCCAGGACGCGCGCCATCGAGCGCAGCGGCTGTCCCATCGACAGCGGGAAACGGGAGAAACGGTAGCTTGCCTGCGTTCCAGGCAGCAATCGGTAGGCGACCAGTTCTTTCCGCAAAGCAGGGTCTTCCTCGAAGCGTGCCCGCATGCGCTCGAACAGGTCCAGCGGCATGCTCGGCAAGCCCGCCCGGTCGTACAGGGAACGGTCGTCGTAGCCGCCGGCAGCGAGAATTCGCGCAACCACGTCGGCGCAATTGAGATCGCTCCTGCTCCAGCGCAGGCTGGCGTCGCGGAATCCGGTTTCGATGCGGTGCGCCTCGGCCACCATCGCCGCACGACACCCGGCGGGAATGCCCTGGACCCGCAACCCGAGCGTCTCACGGCCATAAGCCATGCCGTAGGTGTTGGTGTGGACTTGCGAACGGGACGGGCGATCGATGCCGTACAGGTAATCCGGCAGGCTCACGTGCTGCAGGAAGTTCGGATCGACGGACGGGTCCGCGATGTAGTTCGCGCTGTAGACGATGCCGCTGATGCGGATGGCCAGATGCCCGAACGGGTTTTCGAGCACGACCCGTTGCGGCGTTTGCGAGGTGGCGTAGGACAGCAGCAGTTCGACCTCTGCCGGTGCTTCGGCATCCAGTTGCGCCAGCGCCTGATCGATGCCCTGGACGGGCGCGCCGTTCTCGATGCCATAGTCGGGCAGTGGGTAAGCCGGCCTGAAACCATCGTCGAGCGCAAACCGGACGATGCTCGCGATGTCGATGCTCTGCCGGAACTCCCGTTGGGCGCGCAGCATCGCCTCGCGCTGGGCGGGGTCGCACAGCAGTTCCATCGCGAACTTCCCCGCATCGTCGGCGCTGGCCGCAAACCTGGCCAGGCCCTGGCGCTGGAACAGGGCTGCATTCTCGCGCTCGTGGCCGCTGATCACGTCGAGCAGCACGGTCGGCACCCCGAGTGCAAAAGCCTCTGCCGGCGTCATCCCGCCGGCCTTGGTGACCAGGATGTCGGCGGCGGCCATGCAGGACGCCATGTCACTGCGCGACAGCAGCCCCAGAAGCTTCAGTGTCGCCCTCTCCGGCAGCTTTCCCTGCAGATCGGCGAGCACTTCGTGCTGCCCCGAATTCGTGCCGCACACCGCGATGATCTGCAAACGACCCGGGCCGTGGCGAACGACACTGCCGATGACCCCGGGATAGTCGCCCACCCCTTCCTTGCCGCCGGTCAGCAGCAGTGTCGGCACGTCCGCCGACAGCCCAAGGCCCTGGAGCGTGGCGCGGCGGGCGTCGGCGGATGTCGCAGGAATCCGCACCGGCATGCCGCTGGTAACGACCTTGTCGGCCGGAACGCCTGCTGCCAGCCAGCGCGTTTCCAACTCCGGGTGGGCAAGAAAGGTACGGTCGATCCGCTTGGAGATGCGCGGGAAATAGCCCTCGAAAAAATCCGTGTGCAGCCAGCCGATTCTCGTGTCGGACAGCAGCCCTTTCTCCCGCAAGGTTCCCAACACCTGGGCGGCCCCGTAATGGGTGGCGAGAACTGCATCCGGCCGCTGTGCGGTCAAGTAGGCCAATACGCTTTCTTCCGGATAATCGTTGGGCAGCATCGACAGCGAGGGCGCACGGCTGCCGCGCGTCTGCATCGCACGGAACAGGCTCTCGAAGCACTCCGGCAGATGGTTGGCGACGAACCAGTACAGGCGCTCATCGACCCGTCGCCACACAGGATGCATGAAGGCGCGGATATCCTGCAGCAGTACCGGGGTCGCCGGAGATTGCCGCATTATCTCGTCCCGAATGGATTGTGCGGCACAGATGTGTCCGTATCCGATAGAGGAATAGAAGATGACGACCTTCCCGGTGGTGCTCATCGCCCTCTCCCGCTGCGCAGAATGAAAAGCAGAAGTCATATGCTGCCGATCATGTAGCCCGTGAGCAGATAAGGACATGGACAGCACCGGCGGTGCCAAGCATGTGAATGGGATCTTTTCTCATGAAATGGGACTCTCTTGTTTCACTTGGTATTGGTCAGGATGCCGGCACCTGATTCGTCACGAACCTCAGCCTGGCGCATAGCCTGAGCCTGTGGCCCGATACGCTGACTCACTCCAACCCTGGAGAGCCAGCCATGCCGATGAACCGAATCCAGTTCCAGCCTGGGGTCTCGTTGCCCGAGTTCTTCGCCCGCTACGGGACCGAGGAGCAATGCACAGCGGCGCTGGCTGCGCTGCGTTGGCCTGAGGGCTTTCGCTGTCCGCGCTGCGCATCGGCGGCGCATTACGTGGTCGGCCACGGTGCGCGCAAGTTGTTCCAGTGCCAAGCTTGCCGGCACCAGACCTCCCTGACGGCCAGCACGTTGATGGACAGCACCAAGCTGCCGCTGCGCACCTGGTTCCTGGCCATCTTCCTGATCAGCCAGAACAAGACGGGCTTGTCGTCGTTGGCCCTCATGCGCCAGCTGGGCACGAGCTACCGCACGGCCTGGCTGATCCACCACAAGCTCATGACCGCCATGGCCGAGCACGACCGCCGGCAACCTCTGAGCGGCGATGTACAACTCGACGACGCCTACCTGGGCGGCGAACGACCCGGCGTCGGCGGCCGAGGCTCGCCCAACAAGGTGCCCATCGTCGCGGCGGTCAGCACCAACGATGCCGGTCATCCGTTGCGGGTCAAGGTCTCCCCGGTGGCGGCCTTCACCACCGAAGCCATCAAACGCTGGGCCCAAGTCAACTTGCTGCCGGGCTGCGATGTGCGCAGCGATGGCCTGAATTGCTTCGCTGGCGTCATCGATGCCGGATGCGCGCACTCCTACATCGTCGTGGGCTCGCGCAAGCCGCGCGACATGCCTCAGTTCAGCTGGGTCAACACCGTGCTGGGCAACCTCAAGACCATGATCGGTGGCGCCCACAAGGCCTTCAAGTTCCGCAAGTACGCAACCCAGTACCTTGGTGCCTTCGCCTACCGGTTCAACGCCCGCTTCAACCTCAACAACCTCCTGCTGGGCTTGCTCGGCCACGCCGCCACGGCTTCGCCTACCCGGGAACGCCAGATTCGTGGTACGGCTGAGGTTCATGACTAATCAGGTGCCGGCATGTGGTTCCCGGGGGGGTGCCCCGTCGCATTGATTCTTGCCGCGATCAGTTCAGCGAGTTCGAGTGGATGGCCGTTCCCTGTGGCCGTCGCGATGGTCCGTGCTCCCTGCATTGCTTGGCGGCACAGGTCGAGTGCTGAACGTTGGACGGTCGTGCGCGCCACGAAGTCGTCCATGACATCGGCTTCCTGCAACAACACGCAACTTGCAACGAGGGTTTCTCCGTAGCGCCGCGCTACTTTGGCTAGAGAATCAGAGTAGCCTGCGAGAGTGGCCCCTGTGGCGCCAGCCGCCTCACCCAGCGGCACGGCCAATCTTTGACGAGTCCGCAACCATTGTGCTGGATCGTCGCCTGTGATCTGCACATGCTTCAGGTTGGTGGCCTCCAACTCAGCCGCCCGGTTGACCGCATCGGCAACCAGGGCCAGGACTTGAAGGTCATCGCAACGCACCAGCAAGCGGAAGGCACCTGTGGTCAGGTAATCCCCCGCCAGCACGGTGGCCGCATTGCCGAGCAGCGCAGATGAGCCGCGCGCCGCATCGACGTGGGCATGCAATTGCTGCAAGCTGATGTAGATCAGGTCCAGCGCGGTACCGGCGTTGATGCCCTGCTGCCCGGAATGGATGCTGCAAGTCACCAGTGCCCGGATCGGTATCTGCTGGTCCGACAGCAACAGGCGCACGGCAAGCTGCACGGGCGCAGCCTCACAGGTCAGGGTACCCGTCACGGCGGCGCGGACGCCGGTCATTACAGTCTCGGTAAAGCTCATGAGATGCGAGTCAGCCATGGGTTGACGTTTCTGCCCAGCGAGCCAACTGCTCGGCTGCGCAGCGATAGCCGATCTCGACGATTTCCTCGGCGCGGGCGAATTGGAGGAAGCGGATGTGACCCAGGGGCGGCTGGATGAGGATGTCGGGTTTTTCCAGTTCGAGGCGGGCCTGCGTGATGCGGGTCTCCATCACATTGATCGACGCGAGCAGCACTTCGAAGATGTTGGGGGCCGGCTCTTCGACCGAAGCCCAGCGGGCCAATTGGGCAGAACCCGGAATTTCATGAGCAAGCATGCGCTCCTTGATCCACTGAATTGCCTGCCGATAACCCTCAACCCAGTCGCCCCTTTCCGTCAGTCGGCCTGGCGGCAATACGGGCTTGAAGTTCTTCCCGGAAACGATCTCATGGTTGAGATCAACCGCGATGACAACGTCGGCTCCCATAGCGCGCGCCACGCTAACCGGCACCGGGTTGACAAGGCCTCCATCAACCAAGATCCGGCCGTTACTTCGTATTGGTGTGAAGACACCGGGTACGGAAATGCTGGCACGCACGGCATCAATGACATCGCCGCTGGCTATGGTGAGTTCCTCGCCGCTAACAATGTCGGTGGCCACGGCGGCAAACCGTTTTGGCAGCTCCTCTATGCGCGCGGATTGCACGTACTCACGCACCAGATCGCTGACCTCGGCACCGTCCAGCAGCCCGGACTTGGGCAGCACAACATCGAAAAAGGCAACGGTTTTCTTCCAGTCGAAGGACTGAAATACCGCTTCGAGTTCATCCAGCTTGCCAGCGGCGTAAACAGCGCCAACCAGCGCGCCCATGCTGGTGCCGGCGATGAAGTCGATCTCGATGCCGGCTTCCTCGACGGCCCGCAGCACGCCGATGTGCGCGAGCCCCCGCGCGGAGCCGCTGCCCAGCGCCAAACCAATTTTTGGCACGAACCCCTTTGAATCTTTGCCATCAGCGAACTGCATCATGTTCCGCCCTTGCCACCACGCCAGATGGAGACCAGCACCCAGATGCCACCAATGACGGCAGCGATGAAACCGAGCAGTCCGAAAGAGGGCAGGCCCGGCAGGGAGGGTTCGCGCTCGACGGTCATGACGATGGCCGAGCCGACGATCAGAGCGGCGGTGACGATGCTTATCGCCAGGCGGCTGACGGCGCGATCTAGCTGATCGCCGACCCGCCTCAGATGGGTGACGTCGATGTGCACTTCCAGCCGGCCACGGCGGGCGGCTCGCAGCAGCCGGGAGAGGTCCTGGGGCAAGCCTGCCAGCAACGAGAAGATGTCACCGGCCGCCCGCCGCCCCCGTCTGAGCAGCGCTGCGGGGGAGTAGCGCGCGTACATGGCACGCTCCAGCAGCGGCAGTGCATGGTTGGCCATGTCAAAGCCGGGATCGAGTTCACGACCCAAGCCTTCCAGTGTGACGAAGGCTTTGATCAGCAGGGACAGATCGTTGGGCAGGACGAGGTGATGCTGGCGCGGGATCGCCACGAGGTCGGACAACATGGCGCTCAAGCGCAGTTGCTTCAGCGGCACGCCGTGGTAGCGATCGATGAAAGACCGGACTTCCAACAACAGATCCTGCTCATTTGCCACGCCGTCGCTCGTCCATTCGAGCATGACGTCGGCGACGCCGCCGGCGTCGTTCCTCACCAGCCCCAGCAGCAGGCGGATCAACTGGTCGCGGCGTTCCTCCGCCAGCCGGCCGACCATGCCGAAGTCGATGAAGGCGATACGGTTGCCCGGCAAATAGAACACGTTGCCCGGATGGGGATCGGCGTGAAACAGCCCGTCCTCGACGATCATCTTCAATACCGCACTGGCACCACGCCGTGCGAGCACCTTGCGGTCCAGGCCGGCCTGGTCAACGGCCTGAAGCCTGCGCCCGGAAATACCACCGATGAATTCCTGTACGCAGACCCGCTCGCCGGTCCACTGCCAATACACGCGGGGAATGACGATGATGGGAGGTGCGCCATCCGCGTCCGGTTTTTCCTTGCCCGGGACGACAGGGGGAGCATCCTGATCGGCATAGCCGGTGAAGTTCCCGGCGATGCGTTCGGCGTTGCGGCATTCGTCAGCGAAATCGAGTTCGTTGCGCAGCGACTGTGCGAACTGGCGCACCATCTCGCGCGGATGCAGGACGCGCCATTCCGCGCTCTCCGTCTCGGCGAGTTCGGCCAGGCGTGCAAGCCAGCGCAGATCGGCTTCCAGAATGTGCCGAATGCCGGGCCTGCGCACCTTGACCACGACTTCGCCGCCGTCGTCGAGACGCGCCCGATGCACCTGCGCAATGGAAGCGGCCGCCAAGGGCTCGGGATCAAAGGCCGCGAAGATTTCCTCGGGGGGCGCGCCGAGGTCTTCGCTAAGCTGCTGGTATACGGCTGCCCAGGGGGCGGGCGGCGCACTGTCCTGCAATTTCCCGAATTCGGCGGTCCACTCGGGTTCGAGCAGATCGACCCGGGTAGCGAGCACCTGGCCGAGTTTGACGAAAGTCGGCCCCATCTCCTCCAGTGCCCGCCGCACTCGTTCGGGGGGCGTCATGTGGGCGAAGTCTGCCGCTTCGCTCCAGTGCAGTGCCGTCCCCGCCCGCTCCAGGGCTTTGGACAGCCCTATCCGGCGCACCATGTCGCCAAAGCCGTAACGGACCAGGATCGAGGCGATTTCGTGCAAACGCCGTAGATCACGCATCGCGCTCAGTGCCTGCCAGAACATGGCGCCTCCTCATCTTTTCGGGGCTTGCTTGGTGCCGCCGCCCAGCGCCGCGTACAGCCCGATTTGGCTTGACAAGGCCGCCTTGCGGACCTGCACCAGCTGCTGCGCGACGGCAAGCAGGTCGCGCTCGGCGTCCAGTACCTCCAGGTGCGCCGCCGAACCGGCATCGAACAGCATCCGCGCCAGTTTCAAACGCTCGGTCTGCGCGGCGTGGGCCTGGCGCGCCACGGCGAGTTGCTCGGCGAGCTTCTGCCTTGCGGCCAGGGCGTCGGAAACGTCGCGAAACGCTGCCTGGATGGCGCGCTCGTATTCGGCAATGGCGATGTCGCGCCGCACGACGCTGACGTCGAGATTGGCCTGTCGCATGCCGGCATCGAAGATCGGCAGTTCGATCGTCGGCTGGAACAACCATGCCCGGGTGCCCGACGAGAACAGGTCGCTCAGGCTGGTGCTGACCGTGCCGGCGCCGCCGGTCAGTGCGATGCGTGGGAAGAACGCGGCGCGCGCCGCACCGATGTTGGCCTGGCGCGCCCGCAGTGCATGCTCGGCGGCCAGGATGTCCGGGCGGTTGAGCAGCAGGTCCGACGGCAGCCCGTGCACCAGTTCGGGCATGACCAGGGCTTCATCCATCGGGGCCGATGGCGGCGGCAATTGGGGTTCGCTGCCGAGCAGCAGCGCCAGGGCATTGCGCTGCTGCTCGCGCTGCAATTCGAGCTGCACCTGCAGGGCTTTGCCCTGGCTGAGCAGGGTGCGCACCTGGGTCAGCTCCAGCCGGGAGCCATGGCCCAGCTCGAAGCGTTTCTGGAAGATTTGCGCCAGCGACTGCTGGTTTTCCACCGTGCGCCTTGCCAGCGCGATGCGCTCGTCGAGTTCGCGCAGGCCCAGGTAGGCATCGGCGACCTGGGCGATCAGCGCCAATTCCACGGCGCGGTGGCCCTGACCGGTGGCCAGCCATTGCTCGAATGCGGCGGTTTTCATGCTGCGTACGCGGCCCCACAGGTCCAGCTCCCAGCTGCTGATGCCCACGGAGGCTGCGTTGACCTCCAGGACCGAGCGGCCCGCCAGCGGCTGTAGCCCATCGGGCAGGCCGGCGCGTATCTGCTGCACCCCCACGCCAACCATTGGCGCCTGCTGCGCACGCTGGATGCGGAAGGCGGCGCTCGCCTCCTCGGTGCGCAGCAGCGCCACGCGCAGATCGCGGTTGTTTTCCAGCGCGGTCTCGATCAGCGCCTGCAAGGCCGGGTCGGTGAAGTACGCGCGCCACGCCAGGTCGGCCGCTGCCGCAACGCCCGGCGTGTCGGGCTGCGTCCGCCAGTTCGATGCGACGGGGAGCGCGATGGGATCGAGCGCGGGCGCCAGCGAGGCGCAGCCGCTCAGCACCGCCAGCACCACCAGCGTGCCGACGAGCCGATGGCGGGCCGATGGGCCGGTCTCATGGCCTGCGCGGGCTTGGCGGCGGCGGGGGGACGATGTGCCGCGGTCATTCTCATGCATGGTCTCCTCCTGTGGCCGCCGGGGCTGTATGGCGCTTCGCATGCAGCTCATAGAGCAGCGGCACGACGAACACGGTCAGCGCGGTCGAGACCAGCGTGCCGAAGATCAGCGAGACGGCCAGCCCCCCGAAGACCGGGTCGGTCACCATGACGGCCGAGCCGAAGATGATCGCCAGCATGGTCAGCAGGATCGGCCGCAGACGCACCGCGCCGGCCTCGCGCACGGCCTCCCTCAGCGGCATGCCGCGTCGGATGTTGTCCTGGATGAAGTCGATGATCAGCAGCGAGTTGCGGATCACCACGCCTGCCAGCGCGATGATGCCGACCATGGATGTGGCGGAGAAATCCACGCCGACCAGCCAATGCCCCGGAAAAATGCCGATGATGCCGAGCGGCACGGCCGACATGGCCACCAGCGGAACGATGAACGAGCGGTAGTAGGCGACCAGCGCGAAATAGATGATGAGCAAGGCGCCGCCGAGGGAGAGGGAGAGATCCCGGTACACATCCAGCGTCATGCGCATCTCGCCGCCCCAAAGCAACTGGTAGCCGTCGATGGTGTCGGGCACGTCCTCCTTGAAGCGCAGGTTGCCGGTGCGCAGCGGGCGTCCGTCCGGCGCGGTGATGCCATGCAGGCGCCGCTGCAGGTCGAGCACTGCGTACAGCGGCACCGAGTCCGACAGCTCCGCGCCGACGAAGGTAACCTTCTCGTTGTCGCGGTGCAGGATGGGGCGATCGACCGATGCGGGGACCACTTTGACCAACTCCGCCAGCGGCACGGGTCGGCCGGCGGCGTTGTCCACGAACACCCGGTCGAGCCGGGCGGGATCGACCTCGAAGCGGCGCGGCACGAAGGCCCTGACCGATACCGGCAGTTTCTCGTCCGGTACGTGGGCGCGGCCGAGCGTGGTGCCGCCATAGACCAGCGCCAGCGCCTCGGCAATCTGCGCAGTCGAGACGCCGGAGAGCGCGGCCTTGTCCTTGTCCGGCACGATGCGGTGTTCCCGCACCTCTTCCGGTTCGGTGTCGGTGATGTCGACGGTGTCGTAGGTTTGTGCGAAGGCCTCGCGCACCTGGGCCGACAACGTGCGCAGCCCCTCGGCGTCGGGGCCGTAGACTTCCGCCAAAACGGTCGAGCGCAGCGGCGGACCCGGCGGCTGCTCCACCAGCGCGACCTCGGCACCGGGCCAAGCAGCGCGGACCGCTTCCACTCGAGGGCGCAGTTCGCGCACGACGTCGATGGAGCTTTCCTTGCGGTGACGCTTGTCGGTGAGGTTGACGCGGATTTCCGCGACGTGGCTGCCGGCACGCGCGGCGGTACCCTTGAACAGACCGCTGAAGTCGGCCACACCTGCCTGGCCGACCCAAGTCTGGTAGTTGAGCACGTGTGGTTCCCGCGCCAGCACCGCGGTCACTTGGCGCACCAGGCGATCGGTGTCTTCCACCGGTGTGGTTTCCGGCATCGAAACCACCACGTTGAAGGTGTTCTGGTCATCCTTGGGCAGAAAGCCGATCGGCACGCCCAGCGCGGACACTGCCCCGCCCACGCCCGCCGGGCGGACGAACTGCCAGCCGCCTTGCATCAGCGAAACCGCCATCAGCAGCAGAACCGCCAGAGCGAAGCCGATGCGCACGTTTCTGCGCTGCTGCAGAGGGCCGAACAGGCGCAGGTAGAGGCGCTCGATCCGTCCCGGCGTGCCGTGACCATGGACAAGCTGTCCGTGTTCGGTTTCCGGCCATGATGATTCTTCCCGCAGGACTTCGTGGCGATGAAGCCAGCGATTGGACGCCCACGGCACGACGATGTAGGCCACCACGATGGAGGCGGCCATGGCGACAGGCACGGTGACCGCTATCGGGAAAAAATACTGGCGCGGCATGCCGGTCAGGGCCAGCAGCAGGGTGATGAAGACCAGCATCACCGCAAAGGTGGCCAGATTGGTGGCGTTGCCGATCTCGTTGGTCGCCAGCACGGTTTCCGCCTGCTTGTCTGCCTTCGGTTTGCGGCTGGCGTAGTGGCGGTGGATGTTCTCGATGACCACGATGGCGGCGTCCACCAGCAGCCCCAGTGCCAGGATCAGGGCGAACAGCGTGACGCGGTTGATGGTGACGCCGCCGAGCAGGTTGGCCGTCAGCGTGATGCCCATGATCAACGGCACCGTGATCATCACGATCAAGGCCTCGCGCCAGCCCAGGAAGAGGATCAGCACCAGGCCCACGGTGACGAGGGCGATCGCCAGGTGTTCCAGCAGCAGGTTGACCGCGTCGTCGGCCTTCTGGCCGTCGTTGCGCGTCACCACGACCTGGATGTCCTGGGGCACGAAGCTGGCCTGCATGCGCTGCATGCGGTCGATCACTGCGTTGGCGACCAGCACGGCATTGGTGCCCTTCTTTTTGGCCACAGCGATGGTGACGGCGGGCAGGTCTGTGGCATCGGCCGTGCCAAAGCGTGGATCGCCGGGGCCGAAAGAGAGGCGGCTGGCCGTGGCCGGCTCCGACGGCGGGCCGTCGGTAACGGTGGCCACGTCGCGCACGTAAACCGGCCGCTTGTCGCGCACGGCGACGAGCTGGTTGCGCACATCCTCGGCTGAAGTGTAGGCCGCAACCAGCTTGATGGCTTGTACCTGACCGTCACGTACGGTGGGCTGCAGTGGCAAGGTCAGGTTGCTGGCTGGGAAGGCCGCTCGGGCTTGGCCCAGGGTCACGCCGTAAGCCTGCAGGCGATCGGGGTCCAGTTCGATGGTGATTTCGCGGTGCTGCCCGCCGCGCAAGGAAACCACCGAGACATTTTCGGTACTGCGCAGGCGCTCGGCCATGCGTTCGGCCATGCGGTTGAGCGCGTAGTCATCGTATTTCGACGAAGCCAGCGTGAAAGTGACGATCGGCACGTCGTCCGCGTCGATGCTTTGCACCAGTGGCGTCGTGGCGTCGGCAGGCAGCCAGGCGCGGCTGGCCATCACGCGGTCATAAAGCTTGACCAGTGACTGCTCCTTCGATTCGCCGACCTTGAATTGCACCTGAACGATTCCCTGCGAGTTGCGGGAAGTGCTCTCGATGTGATCGACGCCGGACAGTTCGCTCAGAACGCCTTCGAGGGGCGTGACCACCAGCGCCTCGACCTCACTGGCAGAGGCGCCCGGCAGGCCGACCATCACGGCGGCAGCGGGCACGATGATCTGCGGGTTTTCCTCGCGCGGGGTCTGCAGCACCGCCACGACGCCCATCAGCGCCACGGCGATGATGAAAACCAGCGTGAGCTTGGAGGTGATGAAGTGCTTCGCGAGAAAACCCGCGAAGTTCAGGCGCTGCTGCGTCATCGCGCGCCCCCGGCGGCCTGGACCGGCATGCCGTCATGGACGGTGTCGGCGACGCTGGCGAGAATGGTTTCTCCGTCCGACAGGCCGGCGCTCACCTCCACCACATCGCCCAGGCGCTGGCCGGTGCGCAGCCAGCGAAAACGCGCCACACCGTCCTGCAGCACGAACACGCCGTCCAAGCCACCGCGCCGAACGAGGGCCGCACGCGGCACCGTGACGGCCCGTTTCTCGTCCAGTAGGATTTCGAGGCGGCCGAACATTCCCGGCAGCAGGCGCGCGTCCCGCGGCAGCACGATGTCCACCTCGTAGCGGCGGGTCACGCCATCACCCGACGGCACAACACCCCGGACCCGTCCCTTGAGCCGCTCATCGCCCAGCGCGTCGATGCGCACGGGAATCGAGTCGCCGGCCTTGACTGCCGCCAGGCTGCGCTCGGGCACGAACGCCTTGAACAGCAAGACCTCACGCGACTCCACCGTCATCAGCGGCGCGCCGGGAGCGGCCATCTCGCCGCTGCGCCGGGCCACCGAGACGACCACGCCATCCACCGGACTGGTGATGGTCACGTAGTTGCGTTGCGCCTGTGCCGCCGCCAACGCCGACTGCGCTTGTTCCAGCGCCGCGCGGGTGGTTTCCTCCCGCACCCTGGACTTGCGCAGCGCATCGGCCGAGATCGCGCCAGCCGGCACCAGTTGCGCGTTCTGGTTCACGTCGTGCTGCGCATCCCGCCAAGCCTCCTGGGCGGCCTGCACGCCGGCGCGTGCCTGCGCGATGGCCGCGTCGATGTCAGAGGCGTCGATGCGCAACAGCAGGTCGCCGCGCCTGACCGCCTGGCCCTCGCGAACATCGAGTTGGCGAATGAATCCGGTCACGCGCGAAGCCACGTCGATGCGTCCATCAGAGACGACGCTGCCAGTCACATCGTTGGTAACAGGCCATCGTGCCTGCCGTACCACGACAACATCCGCAGGCATCGGCTTGGATGCGGATCGAGGCGAGCTTGAGCCATCCGTGCAGGCAGCGAGCAGAAATATGCAGCTAGACAGCACAGCCACCCTGCACGCCTGCGTGCCCCTGCCTGTGCTCTGCGTGCCAGCCTCCCAGACCGACGGCACATGGCCATGGCGGCCGAGCGCATAGGTAGTCAAGCGATTCATGGGTGCCTCGAAGTCTTGGTCATGTCAGATTCTAAACATGTTCGTACGATCGAACTATATTTAATCGAATAATTTAGTCAAGTGCAGAACGAGCGGATGACCTCCGTGCGCGCTCGATGCTTTCTTGAGCGGAACGTGTGCAAGCCTTCCGTATCGTGTTGCGAAAAGCGTTTTGTTCACCGCCTCAACTGACCGCAGGCCCGCGCGTACGCCCCATCTCCCAAGACGCCCCGCCGCCGCGCACCGTGGCCGCGAGCTGCTGCCCCAGCCGCTGCTCGATCACCGGCTTCCACGGCACCAGAGCGAAGCCCATGCCGTCATCGAGCATCGCGTAGCGCCCGCTGGTGAGCATGACGGAGCGCCGATAGATGCCGGCCACGCGCTGCCCGTCAGCCACCGGGCGATGCCCCAGGCCCGTTTCGGCGGCTATGTCCTTCGCGGCCTGCACCAGCTCCCGGTTGCGCAGCGTGCCCAGCAGGTTGCGCGCAAGTATCACGCGCTGCCCGCGCCGCTCGGCCAGCCCCTGCTCGGCCAGAAAGTCTGCGCGCTGCTGCATCGCCTGCTTGGCTTCCGCACCAAAGCCCAGGTCGCCCAGGCCCGAGCCACCGCCGATCAACTGCTGGTCGAGCCAGGTGGCCCCGATCACGCGGGCCTGCCGCTCGATGGGCAAATGCGATTTCAGTTCCACAGCCACGCCGCCCAGGCGCTGTGCATCGTACTGGCGGCCACGCTCGGCCAGGTCGTCCGGCACTTTCCATAGTCCTTCCGCCACGCGCTCCACAATGCCGGCCCGGCGCAGGGCTTCCAGCCGGCGGACGTGGGCGGCGACGACTTCCTGCGGGTCGCGTCCAGGCTTGGCCCGGCCCCGCTCGATCGCCAGGTGATGGTCGGTGCGGTACAGGCCATCGCTCGCCAGCTCGGCGATGTTCTTGTCGGCTGCGCGCACGTCGGCCGAGCCTTTCACCTCCACGACGGCGCCGGTCGGGTAGTTCGCCAGCTCGTCGCGGGCGTTGAGCGCGACGTAGTGGGCCTTGCCGTCCGCGCCGTCGATGACCAGATAGCCCCGGTCGCGCAGCTCGTCGGCCAGTCCCTTCGCGGCCACGCGGCCGAGGATGGTTCGGCCATCGTCGCCCGGCTCGAACACGGCCAGCTCGCGCGGCTTGCCGCGCATGGCCCGCCGCATGGTGCGGATGATGTCGCCACGCTCGCCCAGGGTGCACAGGGTCTTTTCCGCATCGGCATGAACGGCCCAGATGCCAGGCTTTGCCTCCTCGACTAGGCCCAGGCGCTGCAGGCGTTGCAGGCGGCCGATCAGCAGCAGGCGTTGGCGTTGCAGTCGGGGTTCGTTGAGCCGTTCGACGTGTAACAGGCCATCGCCGCCGGTCTCGCTCATTTCACGTTTGAGGGTGCGATCCAGGCTCGTCCACCGCTCTTGCTCCACCTCGCGCTGCAAGGTCTGCCGGATCTCCAGTTCGGTGCGTGGCCCCAGCCATTCGGTCGCCAGTTCGGCGGCGCGGTGGCGAAAGCCGTCGGCGATGTAGTCGCCCGCGATGATGAGGTCTTTGCCGGTGTCATCGCGCCCGCGCACGACGATGTGCGTGTGCGGGTTGTCGGTGTTCCAGTGGTTGACGGCCACCCAATCGAGGCCGGTGCCTAGGTCGGCCTCCATGCGGCCCATCAGGTGCCGTGTGTAGGTGCGCAGGTCTTCCAGTTCCGCGCCATCCTCGGGCGAGAGGATGAAGCGGAAATGGTGCCGGTCGTCGGCGCAGCGTTCCTTGAAGGCGTCGAGGTCGGCCATGTCTGTCTGCGGCCCATAGGCTTGGCCCGGCTCGCCGTCGCGACCCACGCCATCGCGCTCGATGTAGCGCAGGTGCTTGGCAAGCGACTGCGGGCTGGCCCGCTGGTGATTCACCAGCAGCGTCTTGATGGTCACGCGCCGGGACATCGGCGTCAGCTTCGCGCCCGCAAAGCGCGCCGCCGTATGGCCGCGCCCCAGGCGCGATCCGGGCCGTTGGCCGGTGCCGCCCGCCGAGCCAGGACGGCGCACTGTGGACTTGCCGCTGCTGGCCTTGCCCGTCTGCTTGAGCACCTTGGAAACGAAGCTCTGCCCTTGGCCCTTGCCCCGGTTCTTCGGGGCGCTGGGGCGCACGCGAAAATCGTCATCGCGGCGGTCGCTCATGGCTGTGCTCCCTGCAAGCTCTGGCGTGTCCTGTCGTGCGAAGCACGCGGACATGCCTGCATTGGCGCGGGCCTCGCGCCATACGCGGCACGGCGGCGAAGCCGCTCCGTGCCGCACCAACCCCACGTGCAGACTGGCTTTCGACGCGGCCTGGTGCCGCGTCCTTTTGTCTTGCCTTCCGCCTTTGCCTTCCGCTGACGCTCCAGGCACCGGCGGCCCGGCGGCGCTGCTGCGTGAGCAGCCAGCGCGCCGGCGAACGCGGCGACGGCCATAGGCCGGGTGCGTTCGAGGCAAGACGCCTGCACATGGGAAGGCAGCGCGAAGTGCGGCGCCCGATACGCAGAATCGGCGCTCGCACTGCACGCGCGACGACACGCGGAACGCCATCGGATCGACACGCCTGATAGCACGATGATGCGCAGCGAATCGGCGGCGATCATGGCCGCTTCTCCAGCCAGACCGGGTGCGCGACGCCGATCACGGCGGACGCGCGCACCGGCCCGAAATACCGGCTGTCGAACGATGCCGGATTGGTCACGCTCAACAGGAACAGTTCGCCCGGTTCAAGGCGGCGGCAGAGCTGCAAGGATGGCAGCGCCCGGCCCAGCCGGTCGGTAGGCAGCACGGCGGCCGAAGGCACGCCGTCGATGCGTACCTGACCGGCGACGATGCAGACGTGTTGCGGCGCGACCGCGCCCACACGTTTGAGTAGCGGAACGCGCGTCGGCAGGTAGCCGCGATGCGCAGCGAGCGCGGCGGCCGTGGCCGGCAACGGCACCAGCACGATGCTGTCCACGGACAAGGGACGTGGCAGCGAGGCGGTGCGCGGGTCGAACGAGTCGATGCGATACCAGCCGACCGCCACGCTGTCGGACGGGTTGTAGGTCAGGCGCGGCAGCGGCGACACGAAAGCCGCCCAGGCCAGCGAAGCGAAGCCGATGGCGGCCAGTGTCGCCACGACGATGCGAGCGCGCAGGCGTGAGCGAGGACGCGGCGCCACGTCGAGCGCCTTGGGTGTGGTGGTCGGGGTGGTCATGGCAGCACCTTCCCGGCCAGCCAAGCAGCGTGCCGCTCGGTGGTGTATTCGGGCAGCGCAAGGCGAGCCGCAAGACGGTTGCCCAGCGTGCGCCAGTACGCGGGCGACACGTCGATGACGGCGATGCCCAGCGCCTCGATGCCGTCGATGCGCTCCAGCACGGCGCGCACGTTGACATCGCCTTCGGTGTGCAGCAGCAGGCGCGCGCCCGGCTGCACGCCGGGGATGCGCTGTGCCGCGTCCAGCGGTGTGCAAGCCTGCATCACCATGAGCTGCCAGCGGATCGTGCCGTAATCGTTGGCCTGCCAGCGGATGCGGCAGAACATCGCGCCCGGCAGGAACACCGCGCAGCGCCGCCAGTCGTCCAGGCGCAGCGTGCGCGCCGGTTCACCAAAGCGCAGGTAGAGCTTGAAGCGATGTTCGAGGTGGGCCAGCGAAACGCGCGTCAGCGGAACGTCTCCGGCCTGGCCGGCGAGTACCGCGGGATGTAGCGACGGTGCAGCCGTGGCCGCGCCAGCGGCGGGCGAAGCGGATGCGGTCATGGTGTGTTCTCCCTGCGGTGTTCTGGAAACTCTCGCTCCAGCAGACCGCGCAGCAGATCGGCCAGGGTCACGCCTTGCGTGAAGGCCGACACCTTGATGCGCGCCCGCATGGCGGGCGTGATGTCGAGCGTGAGGCGGGCCGTGTAGAGATCGCCTTTGCCAAGCGCATCGGCGTCGCCCTGGCGAATCCACGCCTCGGCGTGCGGATTCGCGGGCGGACGTGCACCGATGCCGACGCGCTTACCCGTGCGTTTGTTGTTGGGTGGCTGCTTTGCTGTCATGTCGGCCACCGCAGCAGTTCGTCCACCAGGGCGGTGATTTCGCGGGCGGCGGCGCTGTCAGGCGCTGTTTCGCGTGCGAGCCGGCCAGCGGCCACGCTGTCGGCGAACACGATGCGCTGATGCACTTCCGAGCGCAGCGCGGGCAGCGGCTGTTCTGCCAGCGATTGCCGCGCCTCGCGGCCGATGATGGTGGTACTGACGCGCCGGTTGATGACGAAGGCCGCGCGGAGCAGCGGCCGGAACACCTGCGCTTCGCGGATCAGCGCCACCATTTCGGCGCTGGCCCACACGTCGTAGGGGCTAGGCTGCACCGGGATCAGCACACGCTCGGCCGCCAGCAGCGCAGAGCGCGCCAAGGCGGCGATGCGCGGCGGCCCGTCGATGACGACGTGATGGGCCCGCCTGGCGAGTTCTGGCGCTTCCTGATGCAGCGTTTCGCGTGCAAGGCCCACAGCGCTGAACAGCCGTGGCAAGCCTTGCTGGCTTCTGCGCTGCGTCCAGTCCAGCGAGGAACCCTGCGGGTCGGCATCGAGCAGCACGACATGCTGCCCGCGCAGCGCCAGTTCGCCGGCGATGTGGGTGGCGAGCGTGGTCTTGCCGACGCCGCCTTTCTGGTTGAGCAGCGCGACGATCATGGCGTGGCCCTCCACACTGGAAAGCCAGGCTTTGCCTGCGGTGCAAAACGCTGTTCGCCGTGCCGTTTCTCGGTTGTCCACCGAAACGGCGCGCTTCTACTAAAAGTTATGTATTTCTTGTTAGGGAAGTTAGAGGGGACGCAAACCCGCGCCGTTATTGGCTTTCCGACGTTTTCGTACTCCTGATAGCACGATAGGCGTACTCCCGATAGCACGATACCCGGTACTCCTGATAGCACGAGGCCGTCCACACCTTTTCCCGCAGTTATCCCCGTGCCGTGTGCAGCACGGGCCGGAAGGTCAGCAGTTCTTGTCCGTCGTCCGGCATCCGCTCGATGCCCAGGACGTAGCCGGGCAGCGACTGCCGCGCCACCAGGGCGCGCAGGTCGTAGGCGAAGTCGGAGAAGCGCGCGGCGCTGCCCGACTTGCGGTGCAGGTGCTTGAAGTCGAATTGCCAGCCGTGTTCCTGCCGCCCGCCGTGCTTGCGCACCAGGCGGTACAGCCAGCGTTCGATGCCGCCCTTCAAGCGGAAATAGGCCGGGTCGATGGTCAGCACCAGCGCGGCATCGAGCACGCCGGCATAGAACCAGTCCGGCAGGATCAGTTCGATGCCCAGCGGCGTGCCGCTGGCGTCGGCCAGCTCGCGCCATTCGTTGATCCACGAGAAGCGGTGCAGCCGCCGGCCGGTCGTCTCGCGGATGGACGTGGCAATGCTGGTCGATTGCAGCCGGTCGAGCGCCGCTTTCAGCCGCTGGTAGTCGTTGAGCGACGTGCTGCGCCCGATGAAGCGCAGGATCTCGTAGGGCGTGGCGCGTATCCAGCGCGACGGGCGGATGCCCGCGTCGCGCGCCTCCACGATCTGCGAGGCCGCCCAAATCAAAACGTCGGCGTCCCATATCGTGGCGATGCCATGCTCGGCCGTGCCTTCCACGCGGATGGTGATGTTCCCGCTGCGGAAGTCGATCGGCGCCGTGCGCCGCGACTTCGCCAGCGAGAAGAACGGAAAGGCCATCAAGTCCTGGCTGTCGCGGGGTGCCATGTCGCCCGGCAGCGCGCGGAACAGGTCGAGCTGTTCGCGCTGCGGCAAGGCTTGCCCTGGCGGGCTGGACATGGCGACGGCCACCCACGCGCCAGCGATCAGCGGCCGTCACGGTAGTCGCCTGCATGGCGTTCGGCATATTCCGGGTCGGAAGTCGCCTCGTAGCTGCGCTGGTCGGCCCAGGCGTCGAGGTCGGACACGGCGTACATGACGCGGCGGCCGAACTTGCGGAACTTCGGGCCGCCGCCGACCACGCGCTGTTTCTCCAGCGTGCGGGGACTGAGGCGCAGGTACTCGGCGGCTTCGTCGTTGGTCAGGTAGCGTTGGGGCTGCGAGGGCGCAGCGACAGCAGCGGCGGCAGGCCGCAAGGGAGCAGGTCGCATGGGATGAACCTCCATCAAGCCCGGCCGCACCACGCGGCCGGATAGAGGCACTTTCAAGAAAGCGCGGCACCCCGCGAAGGGACGATCTGCGGGGGACGCGAAACGTCCCCCCCTACTGCAACCGCAGCGGCGGAAGCTGTGCCAAGCGGCGATAGCCGCCGCGCATCAGCGCCTCGCCACGGCGCACCAGCCTGCGCACGCGGGCGCGCAAGGCGCTGTCGGTGTGCCAGTCGGCGGCGACGGCATCGGCACCGAACAGACCTTCGGCCATTTCGCGCAAGGACGCGCCCGCCAGGGTCGCGTCGAGCGCCTGGAGCGTATGCAGTTCCAGCAGCGCGGCCGGCGTGGGCCGGGAACGGGCCGCCGCCGCAGGTGCGGCGACCGTGGCCACGGCCAGGGCGTCCAGCCCGGCCGCGAGCGTGCGATAGCGCGCGCACGGCGTGGCGCAGGCCCGAGTGGCGTAGAGGTAGGCCATGCCGTCCTCCAGGCCCGGCCCGAGCGCGAGCCGCAGGCAGCAGCCGGGCCAGTGCGACACCAGTACCAGGCGCTTGCCGTCGTGGATCAGTTGCTTGCGGCCAGGAACGCGCCAGAACTCGAAGGCATGGGCTTCGGGTGGCGGGTCGTCATCCGGGTAGAGCTGCACCACGGCATCGTGATCGGGGAACCAGGCTGGATGCGCGTCGCGCGCATCCAGCGCCGGGTCTTCCAGCAGGCGCAGGCCCCACGCCTGCGCCGCGTCCGGCCAGCGGCGACGGTGCAGCCAGTCGCGGCGGTAGCCGGGATTTCGGCGCAGGTATTCCCAGGCCAGCGCGGGGCCGTCGAGGTGCAGGACGTAGAGATAGGCCGCTGTCGGATACCAGTGTTCGGCGCTGCGATCAGTCATGGCAAAACCTCCCTGTGCTCGGGATGCGTCGCCACGGATTCCGCCGTGCGGGAGCTATCGAATCGCCATCAGGTCGTCATCAAGATCGGGTTAAGCTGTAACTGTCGGTGTCAAGACCGTTTGGCTCCGGCGTGTTGCGGAAATCGTCTGAATGCGACGGCCGCACAACCCGCAAATGGTGCGCGGCATCGGATACCGTGTCGCAGTCCTTGCCAAAGATCATGACTGTTTGCATCAGGCTGGCACCGCTTCGGTGCATCAATGCCGATCCAGACCTGTCCGGTCTTGAGTAAGACTGAAATAGTCACAATGCGCCCCGGCTGTCCGGGCTGCGCTGGCGTTCATCAGTCCGTGATCGAGCCGTTCTCCTGGGCCAGCCGGACATACTCCGACAGCGGGCGCACCGCCTGGAAATACCGATCCCGCCGCACCGGCAGCTTGCGCGGCCCGACGATGCCGGCCAGGTCGGACAGCTTGACCGTCCCGAGCGCGGGCATCCCGATACCGAGATCGATCAGGCCGTAGGCCGTGTCGCCATCGGCGGGATCGAGCGATACCAGCAGCCAGGTCGCGTGCGCGTCCGGTGTGAACAGCCGCACCACGGGCATTGGGTCGATGCCTTGGTCGGCGGCGCGCGCCGCGCCGTTGGCGAGCAGTTGCGCGCGTTCATCTGCGGTGGTCAACGGCTGGGTCACGGTCAGAAATCCCGCAAAGCCAAGGTTGCACGAACACGCTTTTGCGCCGAAGCACGGAACCGCGAAGCCGGACGCGTGCTTTCGTGAGCAAGTACGGATGCGCAAGCCATCGAATCCGTACAAGCACAAGAACGCAGAAACGGAATTGTGAAGGTCAGGAAAGGCACGGATACGGTTCCCTGATTCTGTAGAAATCCGCCGATGCGGATTTCCGTAAAAGCACGAATACGGAAATCAACATTGCAAAATGCACACTATAGATTGTAGCCCTATAGGACGCAATCGACTGTCATCTTGGTTTTTACGGGGAAACCAAGTTGACGACGGCGAGGCACTCATTGGCAGCGGCGATACGGACGATCAGGAAGGCGCGCGGCTTGAGCCAGGAAGCGTTCTCCGACGTGTCCAGCCGTACCTATATGAGTTCGCTGGAGCGCGACCTGAAAAGCCCGACCATGCACAAGCTGACCGAGCTGTGCGAGGTCATGGAAGTACATCCGCTGACGTTGTTGACGCTGGCCTACGCGGGCGACAACCCGCGCAAGTCCGAACAGCTTCTGGCGCAGGTGCGCCAGGAGCTTGAGGCGGTGTTGAAGGAGCGCGACGCGCCGTAGGCGCGTGCGTGACGTGCTGCGCCAGCAGCACGGTGCCCCGCCGCAATGGGCGGGGCGCGGTGGGCGGCCGTCAGGCTGCCTTGGGCTTGTTGCGCGACCAGATCAGGTCGTGCGTACCGTCCTCGTTCTCGATCAGGCGGGCATAGACCGTTGCCGGGAACGAAGGATCGTCGAGGGTCACGGACACGTAAGACCGTCCGGCCTCGCTGGTCTTCTTCCACGCCGCGCCGATGTCGTGGCCTGCCGCCTGCACGCGGAAGTCGGGGGCGTTCTCGCTGTCGCCCTTGTCGTTGGGAACCAGCTTGACCTTGACGTTGAGCGTCAGGGTGCGGAGCGTGCCGGTGAAGCCGTCTTTCTCTGCGGTGAAGGTGCCGATGTTAGCCATGATGTTTCTCCTTTCGGGTTGAACAAGGTCGCGCCCATCGCGTCCTTGTTGTGAACCGGCCGGCGGGGGATGGGCTGGTGGCACCGCGCAGCGGGCGCAACACCGTGGAGCACCTGAAAGCGAAAAGAATTTGTCCCGCGAGGAATGCGCGTAGCGCAGGGGAAATTGTTTTCGCTGGAAGGTTGCCGCCATGAAGCCCAAGGCGCAGCCGTGCCCTCGCCAGGATTCACGACAAGCCAAGGACGCAGGGGCCGCCCGCTCCCGAAAGGAGACATGGCCGACCTCGGCATCCCCGCATGACGGCTGCACCGGCTTGTGCCCTGACGCGGGCAAGGCCAACCCCAATGACAAAGCGAGAACGCCCCTTGCCGCCGCTGGCAGCAACGTGCTTGAGGGGTGGCGTGGAAGCTCCATAAGGCAAGGCCGGGCGGCGTGTCGGTGAACCGTCCTTCGTGACGTACAGGCGAACCGCCAGCGTCGAGGACGGCACGCTTTCGCACAACCTGCCGCAGCAAGCCGGGGCGTAGCCCCACAAGCCCCGCCCATTGCGGCGGGGCGCCATCGAGATCCTGCCCGCGCCAGCGGGCGCCGATTGCCGTGCCGCGTGCAAGACACTTGCACGCCCGCCCCGTCGCCACCTGGTCAAAGGCGGCGACGGGGCGGTCTTGCTGTGGACATTGAAACCGGGCGCGGCCACCGCCGCGCCCGGATTTTGAGAACGGCCCCGGCGCATCGCGCCGGGGCCGCTGCGGTTATTCCTTGGTTTCGATGATCCACCACACCGAACGCGACAAGGCGCTGCCGGTGATGGGGTGAATGTCGGTCAGGTCGGCGCAGGCCGTCCAGCCCTGCGGCGGACGGTAGCCGCGCACGTCGCCATCGCCATGCCAGCGGCGGGCGCGCACTGTGCCGGGGGAATAGACCGCTGCCATGCGCGGGCGGGCGGTCGGGTTCTGGCGATTCATGGGAAAGGCTCCGGGCTTGCCGAAGCGCCCCGGCCGAAAACCGGGGCGCTCGGTAGTGGTGAGGGTCATGCGGCCAGCGCCTGCACCTCGTCGTCGGCTTCGAGGGCTTCCGGCGCGTCATCGGCCACGGCCTGCGGCTCGTCCTGCGCCGTGGTGTCGTCCGCGCCCTCGGCCTTGAACACCGCAGGCATCCAGCCGGTGCCGTCCGCCAGCCGTTCGGCTTCGCTGGCAATGTCGCCCTTCTTGAGTTTCGCCAACCGGGTGACGTGCGCCGGGGCGTACTCGGTCACGGCTTCCAGAATCACGGCTTTGGAAACGTGCTTGAAGTAGCCTTCGGCGGTCGGCTTCCACCATGCGGCCATGTCCAGCCCCACGGCCTGCGCCAGTTCCGCGCCGGGCTGGTGCTGCGAAGCGCGGGGCGTCACCACGTCCACCGTTGCGGCCACGCATACCGCAAGCAGCCGCACCAGTTCGTCCTGCGACTTTTCCAGCAGCGCCGCGAACAGTTCGGCGCCGTCCTCCGGCAACGCTTCGCCCGCGACTTCCTGCAAGGTGCGCAGCGCCACGGCGGCGGGCGATTCCGGCATGTCCGGGGCCATGCCTTCCAGCCGGTCTTGCACTTTCAGGTTCACGCCCAGCGGCAGGTCGTTGCCGTAGTGGCGGCCCTGCAAGACGGCCTGCACCATGCCATGCACCAGCGCGGCCAGCGCGACGTGTGGGTGCCGCGCCACTTCGATTTGCAGCGCCGCCGTGCGGTGGGCGCTCAACCGCTGCGCCAGCCGATCGGACAGGCTCGCGGTCTTGGGCGCTTCGTCGGTGTCGTCGCCTTCCTCGTCGTTCGCACTGTCGCCCGCGCTGAAACCCTGCCGCAGCTTTGCCAACGTCCGCAACGCCTTCGCCTCGGCTTCGCGCAGCAGGCCGCGATGAATCACGGCCTCGCCTTCGCGGTCGAGGGTGACGACGGCACCGGCCACGGCGCGCACGTCCGGGGCGTAGCCCTGCAAGGCATCCTCCACGGCTTGCAGTTCCCCGGCCACCTGTTCGCGGCGCGGTTCCAGCGCCTCGGTCTTGTCCTCGTCCTCGGCGTCGTAGGCTTCTTCCAGTTCGGCGTCGATCTTGTCGAGACGGGTTTGCAGCGAAGCGATGCGGCGGGCTTCGCGGGCGGTCGGTTCGCGGCGCTGGCGCGGGGCACTCTGGAACGCCTGCCGGTCGGCATGGCTCATGTGCGGCACGGATTCCACCCATGCCCATCCCTCGGCGCGCACGTCCTCGGCCTGCGCGTCCAGCTTCCCGCGCACCAGCGTTTCCAGCAGCGCAGCATCGGTCAAGTAGGTTCCGGCATCGCCTTCGGCGAACAGGTCGCGGCGGATGCCACCGCCTGCCGCCGTGTAGGCGTTCAGCCCGACGAAGCGCACCAGCGGATGCGTGGCGGTGACTTCGCGCTCGGTCAGGCGGTCGCGCAACGCGGATGCGCCGCGCTGCCATTCCGGCGCACCGTAGAACGCGGCTTCCTGCGCGGCGTGGTCGTCGGTGATGGTCAAGGCCATCAACTGTTCCAGCGTCACGCTACTGGCGCGGTAATCCGTCATCAGGCGCGGCGACACGTTCGCCAGCTTCAAGCGGCGCTGCACCACCAGCGGGGACACGCCGAAGTCGGCGGCAATGTCCTCGATGGGGCGGCCTTCCTTGACCAGCGCGGCGAAGGCCGCGAACTGGTCGGCGGGGTGCATGGCCTCGCGCTGCACGTTCTCGGCGAGGCTCACGGTACGGGCGGACGCATCGGCCACCAGCAGGCACGGCACTTCGTAGTCGGCGGCGATGCGCTTCTTCTTCGCCAGCAGCTTTAACGCGGTCAGGCGGCGGTCGCCGGCAACGACTTCGTACTGTTCGTCATCGGCGGACAGGATGACGATGAGGTTTTGCAGCAGGCCGACGCGGGCGATGCTCGCGGCCAGTTCGGGGATGGACTGGCGCGGGGTCGTGCGGACGTTGCGCTTGGAACGGCGCGGCAACAACTGCGACAGCGGAACTAAGATCAGGTTCTTGGTCGGGTCGGCCACTTCCAGCGGCGCGGCGGTTTCGATGGCATGGATTTCGGTCTTGGTAACGGCGTTCATGGTGATAACTCCTATCGGTTCAGGGATGCAGCAGCGAAAGAAACGACAAGGGCTGCTGCCTGCCCCTGCCGCGTGGGGAATCAGGCTTTCAACTGGCGCAGGCCATCGGCCAGCATCCAGAGGGCGCGATTGAGGCGCACATCGGAATCAATGCCCTGTACCGGGCGGGTTTGCTGGCGGCGTCCGTTGGCACTGCGGCCATGCAATCCGCCTTTGGTCAGGTTTTCTTGGGTGCGGTTGAACACGCTCCACAAGTCCGGTCGGCGGTCATCGAACCGGCGCGGCATCAGGATTTGTGATTCGGTGATGGGCGCGGGCTTGTTGTCGGCGGGGTCGTACTTCAAGGCCAGCGCGGAACGGGCGAACACTTCGGCTTCGCCTTCGTCCAGCGTGATCGCGCGCATGGCATCGCGGGAATCCTTCACCCGGTCGAAACCGCGCAAGACTTCATAAGCGCCTTCGATGACATGCCCGGAAACGTCGCCCTTGTGGGGCACGCGCACATCGGCCACGGTGTCGCCGCACACAAGGCCATTGCTGCAAACGAACCGGAACATGCCCGCGAGCATTTGATAGCTGCTCGTGCCATCGTGCGAGTTCAGCAGCACGATTTCGTTAGCCTCCGCGCCGTTGATCTGGCTGGCGTGGCGCAGGCGCAGCATGTGTTTCGTATGCTCGCGCTTGCCTTCGTCGCGCACGCGGGTTTGCGTCACCATGAAGGGTTGGAAACCTTCTTTGCGAAGCTCGGTCAGCACGGCGGCGGTGGGGATATAGGCGTACCGCTGCGAACGGCTTTCATGCGGCGCGTCCGCGAAGATGGACGGCGCTACGCGGTGAATCTGGTCATCGGTCAGCGGGTAATCGCTGCGCAGCGAGGGGGAACGGGAAGCGAAACGGGAAGCGAGTTGCATGGTCTTTCTCCTGACGAAAAGGGTTTGCTGTTCAAACCGCACACCGGATTCCTAGATTCGGAGCCCAGCCTTTCGGCTGTTCTGTGCGGTTGGCACGAGGAACCCGGTTGGCCCTGTTGCCACCGTCTTTCCTGAGTTCATCGCCCGCGGCCAAAGGAGCGCGCGGACGGGGGCCGTCAAGGAAACAAGCGCAGGGTTGGTGCGGCCCGCAGCGCAGCGAGGACACGGCCCTGCGCGCCTTGACGGCACACGGGAGCGGGCTACGGTCGCGGAGAAGGTGATGAAGTCAGGGGAGACGGCTGGACATGGCAACGGCCGTCCCTGTGTGCCGAACCGCACGCAAGCGAAGCGCGCAGGCCCGGATCGAGGAATCCGGGCCGAAGGCGTCAGCCGAGCGGAGCGAGGGAACGATGGAAGCCCGCCAGGGGCGAAACCCCGCAGGGGGTTCGATGCGTAGCACGACAGCGCGACCGGCCATCTCCCACGGGGCCGGGGACGCCCGGGTTGCATTGGCGTGGGTACCTCAGAGCCGGTTCATCGACAGTCGCTCGGGTACCGACAAATCCGGCAAGGTTCAATACGCTGTGAAGCGTCTAAAACATCAAGGACAGACTGTGAGTTCGTCTCAAGCCATGAATCCGCAGCAAGTCTGCGAAAACCTCCTCCTGGAGGGGAAGCGGTACAACATCGAGCACCACATCCTGCGCAGCGAGAACGCGGTCGCGGATCGACTGCTGGCGCGTGGCGTCGAATTGAAAGACGCCTACGATGAATTGCACGGAAAGCTCCATGCCCACCCGCCAGCGCTCCAAGTTTTTCTTGGCCTCGTGTTGAGCACCGCTGCTTTCTGGAATCCACAGAAGATGCAGAAGGCACGCACCGCGCGTAATGATCTCGCCAACGTCAATCAGCAAATCGCGCGGAAGGCGGCCGAGTTGGCGGAGCTTCTGGATCATCGCTCCGATCTGCACAACACCTCGGGTTTCAGCAGCGAAACCCACTATCACGTTGGAGACGTGATTGAGGCGGCATCCCGGAACAACTACCTGTTCCAGTCATACGTACAGGAGAAGCTGGATGCCCTCCGGGGCCAGTTCGATCTGAAGTATTGGCCCTCGTTGGGCGACTTCATGCGCGAACTGGCATCGGATGCCGAAAAGGCGGAGATGGCGGCCACAGACCCGCTGACGGCCGCCGCCACTGCGGCGACACGTCCCTCCAAGGCCGACGTCTTCAAGGCACTGTTCGCCTCCATCGAGGAAAACAGCGCGGAGAACTACGGCCAACTGCCGAGGGCGTTCAAGCTCACCGACCGGACACTGGCCTCATTGGCGAACTGTGCCTTGGATCTCGGCCCTGACGAGCTAGTGGACGAAGCCTACGTGAAGCGCCTCCGTCAGCGTGAGCGCAACGGAACCGAGTAACACGGCGCAGCAAAAAGGGGGCCGAAGCCCCCTTGGGCTAGATCAGGCCACGTTCGGCAAACGATGTGGTGTCGGTGCCCGCGACGATGACGTGATCCAGCATGCGCACGTCCACCAGCCCCAGTGCCTCCTTGAGCCGCTGGGTCAGTGCCCTGTCGGCCCCGCTCGGCTCGGGATTGCCGCTCGGGTGGTTGTGCGAAACGATGACCGCCGCCGCATTGAGCCGCAGCGCCTCCTTGACCAGCTCGCGCGGATACACCGATGCACCGTCGATGGTGCCTCGGAACATCTCGGCGTACTCGATCAGCCGATGTTGCGTGTCCATGAACAACACCGCGAACACCTCATGCTCGAAGCCGGCCAGCTTGGCGCGCAGGTACTCCTTTACCGCTGCCGGCGACGTGAACGACGTACCGCGTTGCATCTTGCGCTCGATGGCCTGGCGCGCGGCCTCCAGAATCTGCTCGGCCGTCGCCAGCAGGTAGCGGCCCTGCGCGTCACGCACCATCAACGAGGAATCGAACGAGGAAAAGGACAGTTGCGACATGATCGTGCTCCGGTTGCTCGGGCGGAATTGCCCGGAACCGTGGCGAGCACGGCGCAGCGCAAGCAGTCAGGGGTCAAGGACGGCCACGGGCCGCAAGCGTGCAAGCACGCGCAGCCCTTGACGGCGAGAACGCCGTGATACGGTGAAGGGAACAGCAAGACCGCCTACACCCCGCCTACACCCCGCCTACACCCCGCCTACACCCCGCCTACTGCACGCCCTCGCGCTTTTGGGGCAAGCGGAGCGCGCAGGCCCACAAGGGCTGAAGGTGTCAGGGATCAAAGCCGCATGGCCGCGACTCGGGACGAGGCGCGGGGCGCAGCCCGCGAGTCCGACGGCGGAACGCCGGGACGTTACCCAGTTCCGGCATGCTGCCAAACGTCTGCCCAGCGGAACACACCTTGTAACATGCATGTACTTTGCGGTGGGCCGGCATTCGTGCGGCGCTCCTAGAAATAAGACGAGGGCCTTTATGCACATCTCCAAGCTCAGCCTGGTCAACTACAGAAACTTTGCCAACACCAAGCTCCTGTTTCAAAAGGGCATCAACACCATCATTGGCGAAAACGGATCAGGTAAAACGAATCTGTTCCGAGCAATCAGGCTGCTGCTCGATGACAACATGATCCGATCCGCCTACCGATTGGAATCAACAGACTTTCATAGAGGTCTAGGAAGGTGGCAAGGGCATTGGATCATCATCAGCCTTGAGTTCGAGGAGATCTCGGCTGATGAAGCAGTCCAGGCCTTGTTCAGGCATGGGACGGGCGGCATCGACGATGAGGCAATCGGCAAAGCCACCTACAACCTCATCTTTCGCCCAAAGAAAGAGATCAGGCTTCGCCTCTCTCAATTGGACGATGGCGATCACGCTGGTCTCGCTGCGATCCTGAACGCTGTCACGCTGGACGACTACGAAACCATCTTCACGGGCCGAAGCGACGCTGACTTCAACGACGAGGCCATCTACAAGGAGGTGGTCGGTGACTTCGAGAAGGCCAGGTTCAACGAAGAAATTGAGTTTCCCGCTATCGGTGCCAAGATTCCGAGTGTGCTGTCCGTGTCCAAGGAGATTTCCTTCACCTTCGTTCAGGCACTTCGAGACGTTGTATCGGAGTTTCACAACAACAGGACCAATCCACTTTTGTCGCTGCTCAAGGGAAAGAGCGGCGATATAGATCCAGTGGCATTCCAGCTCATCACCGATGGGGTGAAGGCTTTGAATGATTCGATCGAGGCGTTGCCGGACGTGCAGGTCGTCCGGACCGACATCAGGGACACCATCAAGGATGCGGCGGGCGAGGCGTACTCCCCCTCATCCCTGTCGATCAAGTCCGATCTGCCTGACGAAGCTGACAAACTGTTCCAGTCGCTCAAGCTCTTTGTCGGCGAGTCGGGAGAAGGCCACGAGGGGCCGATCCATGAGTTGAGCCTGGGTGGCGCGAACCTAATCTTCCTCACCTTGAAACTGCTGGAATTCAAGTATCAGAAAGCCAAGCAGTCGATCGCCAACTTCTTGTTGATCGAAGAGCCAGAGGCCCACATCCATACACACATTCAAAAGACGCTGTTCGACCGGCTTCAGTACGACGACACCCAGATCATCTACTCGACCCATTCGACGCATATCTCAGAGGTCAGCAACGTTCAGAACGTAAATATTCTTGGCCGGGAGCGTGATCGATGCGAGGCCTACCAACCGTCCTCGGGCCTGGGACCAGAAGAGATCGGCAACATCCAACGCTACCTGGATGCAGTTCGCAGCAACCTGTTGTTTGCCAAGAGTGTCGTTCTGGTAGAGGGCGATGCCGAAGAAATCCTGATCCCGATTCTGGTCAAGAAGGTGCTGGGCATCAGTCTGGATGAACTCGGAATCAGTTTGATCAACATCCGAAGCACTGGCTTCCAGAACGTAGCCGTTCTTTTCCACGATGACCGAATCCGAAAGCGATGCAGCATCGTCACCGATCTCGACAAGTCCATCATTGACACAACGCCCGTAGCGGGCGACCCCGAGGGGGTGCTTCGGCGCAAGAAAAAGTACCGAGCCTCTCAGGAAAGTGGAATCGCCAGGAAAGTGCTTCTGGATGAGTCGTTCAAAGACAATCCATGGGTTTCGCCATTCTTTGCACCGCACACCTTCGAGGTTGATTTCGTTGCTGCTGGAAATGCGAACAAAGTGGTTGGCATCCTCCCTGATATCTACAAAGACGCGCCAACCATCGCAACCGCCAAAGCAGAGCTTGAGTCACCGGACATCGCCCTGTACGGCCAGCGCGTGCTGACCATGGCAGGCAACCACGGTAAAGGGTGGTTCGCCATCTTGCTGGGGAAGAAGATCGATCCGCAAACAGCCATCCCGTCGTACATCCTTGATGCCATCGCCTTCGCGCACCCAGTAGTCACAAAGGAGGTCTGGTTCAATGTGCTGAGCTATCGCGTCAACTACATCGATGCGGAGAATCTCTTCATTGCATCGGCGGTATTTGATGGATTCAGGGCTAAATTGCTGGCCTTCAGAAAGGGAGACATCGATTTCGTTGGCATCAGGAACGAAATGCTGGCCACCTTCCCCGACGATCGCATCAACGACGTCCTCAAGGTCTTCTAGCCATGTTCACGTGGGACAAGGATGATCTGAATCCGGAGCAGGAAGCTGCCATTCTGGAGCCTGGAAGTGTTTTCCTCATCGCATGCCCTGGCAGCGGAAAGACCCGCACGCTTACCTACAAGATCGCCTATGAGTTGTCCAGACTGAAATCGAACAAGCAGTTCGTTGTTGCGATCACGTATACGCACCGTGCGGCCGACGAAATCCATGAGCGTATTGAGGGCCTTGGGGTGGACACATCCCGACTATGGATAGGCACGATTCACTCATTCTGTCTTGAATGGATACTGAAGCCCTACGGCATCTATCACGAGGCATTGGAGCGGGGCTACCGCGTGATCGATCAGCATGAGCGCGAGAAGATTTTGGAGACTCTGTGCAAGCCTTACCAGAAGCCAAAGATAACTTTCTGGGATTGCGAGTTTTATTTTACCGAAACTGGCTATGTGCTTTCCTGTCCACAAGCGTGGAAACACACCGGCCTGCACGCCATATTGGGACAGTATTTCGAGAAGCTGCAGGAAAGCCGGCAGATAGACTTCGAACTCATTCTCTACTATGCGTATCAACTGATCGTCAGCCGTCCTGCGATCAGCGTCCTTCTAGGGCAGCTATTCTCTTTCGTGCTGATCGACGAGTATCAGGACACCAAGCGAATTCAGTACTCGATTGTCACGGCCATCTTGAAAGCTGGTCAAGGTGCCACAAAAGCCTTCATCGTCGGTGATCCGAATCAGGCAATTTACCAGTCGCTCGGGGGATACCCGATTGCCTTCGAGGATTTCAGGGCGATGGCTGGCATTGACCTGAAGAAGCTCGAACTGTCGAAGAACTACCGTTCCTCTGAGCGCATCATCGACTACTTCGGAAACTACAACGTCCACGACACGTGCATTGAAGCTGCATCCGACGAAAAATCTTATCCGAGTCTTGTTTCGTTCGATGCCACGGTGAACAAGACAGGCTTGGAAGCCGAGTTGATCCGGCTCATCCGTTTCAACATCGAGACTGTCGGTATCGCGCCTCACGAGGTGTGCGTACTTGCACCTCAGTGGACGCACCTTGCCAGCATGACACGCCGTCTGTGCGCGAGCATGCCCGAGTATTCGTTCGATGGCCCGGGGATGGTTCCGTTTGCGCGTGACACTGAGAATTTTTGGTACAGGCTTTCCAAGATCGCACTTACCCAGGCATCGCCGGGAATGTATGTGCGCAGACTTCGTTGGGCCGGTGAAATCCTTACTGACCTGGAGGCGGCTGGCGTCAGCGTATCCAAGCTCACTCGGAAGTCGTTGTTGAGAGAATGCAATGCGATCAAGATTGATGAGACGGATGGGCTCACCTACCTCAGCACATTCTTCGAGAGGCTGTTTTCAAGTTTGGCCATCGATTTTCGACTCTTCACCACCCTTCGGGAGCATCACACTGCGTTCTTCGACAGTTCGCAAGCGCGGGTTGCCCGATTGAAAAGTGAGGGAAGCGAATTCATCGGAGACATCGGAACCTTCAGGAAGGTTTTTCAGAGCCGGACGGGCATCACTATCTCAACGATCCACGGCGTGAAGGGGGCAGAGTTCGATGTGGTGATCGCCTATGCCTTGCTGGAGGACATGGTGCCGCACTTCAATGATCCGAACGGTCAGGAAAGTGCCATGAAACTCCTTTATGTCATTGGCTCGCGAGCGAGGAAGAACTTGCACCTGATCTCGGAACGGGGTCGTATTCGCCAGTATTCTGGCGACGAGTACCAAGTGACGCGAAAGCTCGCCGCATGTAGTTTTGGTTACGATCAAGTTCCATAGAACTTAGGATCGATGCTGCAGACGCCCGGTTACTGCGGGGGTTTCTTGAGCTGCTTCGAGGTGCGCGATTCCAGCAAGCGCCGCGTAGCCTCCAGTTCCTTCTGCAACAGTTCGGCATCCGGCAGCACGGTACGGTAGTTCGCCGCCATCACCTTCGACGGCAAGCCTTCCAAGGCGTACCGCGCTAGCAGGCTGCTGAAATACCTCTCCCACCAGTCGGCGCGTGACAGGCCTCAGGCGTTGGAAGTTGACACCTCCGACAGTTGCAACCAAGACCCCAGACGATGCGCGGCGCCGACACCTTCACCGAGAGCT